>Ga0213839_1001034_pt1 | contig 20773 bp, 21 predicted proteins | sample SWPATP21_FD_160075 | JGI IMG/M metagenome (GOLD analysis project Ga0213839, IMG submission 160075) | Coastal seawater microbial communities from Marineland, Florida, United States - SWPA TP2 #1 | ecosystem: Environmental > Aquatic > Marine > Coastal | place: USA: Florida | collected 2016-08-14
GGCTCCGCCCGTCCTCCGGCACCTCCGGCCCAGCCCCAGACTCTGTACTCGTCTTCTTGCTCATCCCTGGATCCTACGGGGGCTCTCACCCCAAATGAGTGTCCAGGTCAACTGGGGTGCATGCCACCACGGAACTGCACCGAACAATGGATAAAAGCAATTCCGCGGGCCTCAGCTCACGGCGGGATGGGCGTCCGGCCTCGGTCAAACCTCAACGAGATCCTCAACTCTGTCCTCGTTGAGGCCCGCGGAACTGCGTTTATCCTCTCATGTTCAGCGAAACCCCGTCTTGCGCATTGAGCTTTCAGAACGAGCGCTTCGTCGCGTCCAGCGGTGCAGGCAGCGCCAGGCCGCTGCCAGACGGCTCACGCCGTCCTTCAAGCGGACCGACTTGCGACTAGATGGAGTCGCTCTCATCGGTGGGGCGCGGGTCGCCCCCACGGATTGCCTCCCTAGATGCTGTGGCGACGAATACTCGGATAGCCTTTCGCCATAGCAGGAGCCTCACCTCGCATGCCTTGAGGTCATCGGGGGTCCAACGAAGCGCTTGCAGTTCAAGTTCCACCAGCCGCTCGAGTCTCCCACCCACCCACTGCCAAGGATAGGGACGTGCCAGGAACTGGGCGAAGATGCTGCTGGGTTCCCATCCAAGCAAGCGGAGATGAACGATCGCCTGCGCAGTTCGCCGAAGGTGCCTGCGAGCGCGCCGACCGGACAGAAGGAGTCTCAAATGGTAGGGCCCGGGAGCTCCCCACTGGCCAACAAGAAAGTCGAAGCTGCCAAGGAATTCCCTGCTCTCCAGGAGGGTGGGACCATCCTCCTGATGGAGACGAGGGAAACGCACGAGCCACTCTTCGATCCGTGCCTGCAGTTCAGGCAGGAGTCCAATCCATGAAGCGCTCACGGAACCGAGAGCCACCAAGCCGATGGCCGCGACCGTCGGCCAGGCCCACACCGGCAGCCACCAGGCGGCGAGACCAGCCAGAGCAAGGACCAGAGGCCACGGGTGTCGGCGCTGAGCACGAACTCGGAACTGATCTCGGTGAACCAGTTCGTGGTTGAGCTCCGGAAGCATGTAGGGCACTTCACCCCGTGAGAGGATCGACATCATCCCCCGGGGGGATAGCACCGCGAGGCTCGGAAGGAGCACAAGATCGTTGATCGCGTTATAGACCCCGTAGGTCGTCAGTCTTCGCCGCGGCGCATACTTGGGTCCTGTCGACGCGTCGGTGTCGTGGAACGGAGTCAGCTCATCGGTGAACTCGACGTGGCTGAGGGCTGCAAACGGTCGGGCCGGAGGCGGTGGGTACAACTGCTCCGGACTTACCCGCATGTCTCGATGAAAGAGGCGCCGGAGGGGGACCTCAACAAGGACGCGCCGAAGCACGGCCAGCACTGCCTGGCGTTGCTCTGAGGTGGAGGACAATTGCCATGCCTCAAGTTGCCTCTCGATCCCTGGCGCCCGATCCGGCCAGTGGTCGCAATCCGCACGGAGAACCGACTCCTGTTCTCGAATCCACCGGCGAATCTCCTCGAGGTCCCCTGGGCGAGGAGGACGCCCACCAAGTGGAACGACTGTAAGCCAGCTCGGCGGGGATGCCATCTGGTCTAGCGCCCTCAACAGTAGGTCCTCCCTAGCTCAACCCAATGAGGGTACTACGAAGTCGGGTCCGTCAGGCAGCTCCACATCTCCGGGTCAGCCTGGGGTGACATCGAAGAGGTTCGGTTCCGCTTGCGTCGGCGGCTTGGTGCTGGTCAAGTCTCCCCAGGTCCACGTGCTGCTGACCCTATGAAGGTCCGCCAGACCAGAGGGCGTAGTGAGCTACCGAGGCGATGGAGGGGAGATGAGCAAAGACGAGACGAGCAACATGAAGGCCGAGGTCGTGAAGGGCGCAGTCGAACTGGCCGGACGCGCCTACGAAGACGCACTACAAGGACCAGCGAGGGAGATCGGGCGGTCACTGACCGCCGTCGGCAAGACGCTCAACGTCGCACTCGCCCCACTTCGCGGGTTGGTCTGGGGCTGGGAACGCATTGAGGTGTTCGTCGCTGAGTCCTTGGAGCGCCGCCTTGCGGAAGTCGCCAGCGAGAGGCTTCAGACCCCCGACCCCACGGTTGCTGGGCCGGTCCTCGAAGCGCTGAGGTTTGCTGGTGAGAACCCCGACCTGCGAGAGATGTACGCCAACCTCTTGGCGACGGCGATGGATGCCGATTCGGCTCACCTTGCACATCCATCATTCCCCGAGGTAGTTCGACAGCTGAACGCCGACGAGGCGAAACTCGTTCGACTCCTCTACCAGAGGCGAGCCTTTGCCACGGTGACAGTTCGTTCACTCGACCCAGGTGGCCCAGCCGGGCACGACGTTCTGTCGAACTTCACTGTCGCCGGGGTGGACGCGAACTGCTCGCGACCCGACCTGGTCTCAGTATACGTCGAGAATCTTGACCGGCTTAAGGTCGCAAGACTGCGGCCAGACTACACCCTGTCAGAGAGCGCGCTTTATGACCGTATCACCGCGCAGGATCAGTACCGCCAGGCCATCGCCGCCGCGGAGAAGGGGGGACGGCGCTCCCAGGCAGCGAAGGGGAGCCTCCTCCTCACTGACTTCGGGCTGGCGTTCTGCTTCGCTTGTGTCGACGAAGAGCGCTGGGAGGCTTCAGGGGTCATCCCTGACAGCCAAACCTGAAGCCAACTTCCCGAAATGCCGCCCCAGAGGCTTGGCCGCTTTGCTCCGCACAGCAACCAGCACGGGGCTTCGCCGAACAATGGATAAAAGCAATTCCGCGGGCCTCAGCTCACGGCGTACGGCCGCTTCCGGCTTCCGAAACCCTCGACCAGATCCTCAACTCTGTCCTCGTTGAGGCCCGCGGAACTGCGTTTATCCTCTCATGTTCAGTGAAATCATGGCACGGACCTGATTGCTTGAGATTCATCGCTCTGTGCGCCGTCTGGTGCGCGCACCAGACGGCACACTCGACCCCAACAGCCCCTCGTCGTGCTCAGAAAGCAATCCCGCGCCCGGCCACGGGCCTGTGGATCTTCGGCCGATGCGCCGAGGCCCGACCAGCTGAAGAGCTAGTTCGTGCTTGAGAACAGCCCGCGGAAGAATGGTGCGCAAGCCCTACGCTGCAGCGGGAAGAGACCAGGGCCGGAGACGAGAAGCCCTCGGCCCGGGTCTCTCACATGGCGAAGCTCGTCAAGGAGCTGTGGATGCCTCTCGATGGAGGTCAAAGCTGCCTCCTCCTCCCGCGACAATGGCGGTAGAAGGCGGACGCTCCCAAGTCCTGGGCGCATCTCGGGGCACTCCCCGTGGGCTTCTCGAACCCGCTTAGCCAGCGCTGCGGCATCGCGGAACCAGAGAAGCGCCGCCGCCTCTGGCACAGGATCAAGGTCGTCGAAGTGAAACCCGAGGGACTCAAGACGTGGGAGTTCAGCGAGAGCCGCCACAAAGAGCCACAGAAGGTCCGCGCGAGCCTCGCTGTTCTCACGTTCAAGATCGGCAAGTTCTCGCTTCGCTCTCAATGCCTTCCAGTCGCGCCAGGGAAGGGTTCGAATCCTCTTCTGAAGCGCATCCACTCGCTCGTCCCCGCAAAGCGGATCCGCGAAGAACCTCCTGCCCACCTTGTGCATGTCGATTGTGATGCTCCCGAACGCGGAATGCCCGCGGTGGCGTGCCCGACCGACCAGGAACTCAAGCTGGGCTGCCGGACTGGACCCCTCAAGCACAGGGAAGCGGCGCCGGAGGAGTTCGTCAGTACCAGGTAGTTGCTCCGAGGCCCCTTCAAGCGTTGTTCGACCGCTGGGTGGCGCCAGATCCGTGAACACCGCCGCCCCACGCTCCCGCTTGAGTCCGTAGTGAACAGCTTCCCAGGAAGCAGTATCGACCCATCCGCAGTTCTCAAGGGCCGAAGCGACCTCAAGGAGGTTCACACGCGCATCAAGCGGGTCCGCGAAGTGAAGGATCGCGCTGAGATGTGTGCCCATGCCCTCGCCTCGCCGCCACCGGCCGCTCCTCAAGAGCCCACATCATCTCATGTCTAGATTGAGTCGAGCCTGGAGAGATAGGGGGAACGGGGGCGAACCTGACGGCGGAATGGCCACCAGGACCAGGTATCTTCTGGGAACGCTGCCACCATCGGGGTGAGAGAGTACGTGCCACAAGTCAGTGTGAGAGCCAGGATCGCGCTCGTCGAGGAAGTCCTCGCTGCCGCGGATGCCCGCAAGACCGCGATGCGACTCGCGGCTGACCACGCCGTCTCCTATGCGGCCCTCTGGCAATGGTCTGTCGAGGAGGCGCAGCGTCGCGCACTCGACATCGGCGTTGAAGAACTGCGGTCGGGGCTCTCTTCGCATGCTGCGTGGCTGGCGCTTTTGGCGCGCTGCCAGTCCGACCCTACTGGTTGCGCCCTGACCCGCCTCGAGCAGCTGCAACTGGATGCTGAGGTGCACGAAGCCGAACTTCGTTACTTCTGGCGGTTCTTTCCAGCCGAGCGGGGCGATGCAGCCACCGGAGAGTGGATTCTCAGCAGACGAGACTGTCCCGAGGACGTCTTGAGGGAGGCGCTTGAAGCACACCGCGGACTCACCCGGCTAGCCCATCGCGCGGGACCAAAGTGGCTTCTTGAGGGTCTTCTCTCCCAGTGCCCACACGATGAGCCAGCCCTCACACTCCTGCGCGACTACTACGCAACGGACGACTATTCGGTTGGGGAGACCCTGCGCTTTCTTCGCTCCCTTCCCCAGACGCACCGAGATGCCTGTCAACGTGCCGCGCGCCGCTGGCCAGACTTCCCCGAGGACAAGTTCGTCGCCTCGCAGATGGACGTCGAGCTCTCGGCGGCAGTTCGACTGGCGCATCAAGGGGGCCGCCCGAATGGCTGGCTGCTCGGGTGGGACCGAAGCCGCCACTACGAGAGTTTTGTTCGCAGCTGCGCCGGCTACCGCTGCGGGAACATCACCAGCTTCGACTACGAGTTTGCAATACTTTCGAGGTCAGACTCGGCAGTCGAGCTCAGACCCTCCGTGTCCGCACGAGCTTCCTCGCTCCCGCTGCGACGTATCACTGGACCATGAAGCCCATCCGAAGCGAGCGCGAGGCGGTGGCCGCACTTCAAGGCACCGTCACCAAATGGCTCGCAGACAAGCACTTTCAGCTTGTTCCACCTGAAGTCGGAGACCTCCCCATCGATGTCGATCTTGAACTCTCTGAGGAGAGCACCACCACACTCTGGAAGTGCCTCTTTGCCGACTACGAGTAGAGCCCGCAGAGCGATAGGCGATGAGAAATAAGTGACGAGCAGGTAGGCGAGCAGACGCGCGCGGGCTCCCTTGGGTCAGAAGCAGCCCACAGCAGGCCGGATCGGGCGCTCGGAGTGCAGGGCTGACCCAGACCCAGAAGCTCCCACCGCCCGCTTCCCGGCATGCCGGGCCGCGGTGCTACCAACTACGAAAGAAGCGCCATGACTTCACCGAACAATGGATAAAAGCAATTCCGCGGGCCTCAGCTCACGGCGGGAGGAGCGTCCGGCTTCCAAAGACCTCAACTAGATCCTCAACTTCGTCCTCGTTGAGGCCCGCGGGACTGCGTTTATCCTCTCATGTTCTGTGAGATTTGGGCTCGCGCTTGGCTGCTTCTTATCGGGTGCTTTTGGAGCCGTTCCGGGCACGCCCGCCCCGGCGCCTCTACCTCATCTGCAATCACCCGGCCCAGGCTGCTCTCCTCCGATAGTCTCGCGGGGGAGGCCGAGTGCAGAATCTCCACGAACCCCAGGACAGCGACCCCGAGGGTTCGGCGGTTGGCGAGGTGCTCGAGGCACTCGCGTCCGACTTCAGCGTCAAGCTCGGTGGGCTGGCTCCTCTCGGCCTCGCCCACGCACTCTCCGATGTCTGGCTCGAAACAGCCAGGGGCTTCAATACCCCCGCAGCGGCGGTAGTCAGCCTCATTCTTGGGCTACAGACATGCGCGTGCGTCCTTCTTGCACGAGATGCGCTCAAGGTTGAGGGGGACTTCATCCGACTCGGAGGGGGTCACCCGCCCAAAGCCCTCCGGGGACAGTTCAGGCACCTCGCAGTCTCCTGTCTCGCGATCGGAGTAGGAAGCGCGACCCTAATCGCGGCCGCACTATCAGTCCTTTCCGCCAACCAGGATTCGCTCGCAGCACCTCAGCTCTCGAGATTGACTACGTGGACCACGTGGCCGTCCGGTGTTCTTGTCGCCGCCGCCCTCATCTGGAGGTACCCCAGTCGCGCGAACCAGCGCATGGCAGCCTATCGGCGCGTCCATCGACACCGCCGAGTGGTTCGTTGGCTCTGGACGGGGCTCTTAATCATCTCCGGTGCAAGCTCGGTCTTTCTGGTCGGGGTGCTGCCTGCTCTGGACTCCCCTTGGAGAGTCGGCTGGCCGCTCCCGATCACTCTCCTGTTGTCAGTGCCTGCGTTTCAACGCCAGCGTCGGCTCTTCGACCCCCACTTCGACTAGCTAGAGGGCAATGAGCTCCGAACTCGGCTTCGGACCCGGCCCAGCGATCTCGATTAGCCTCCCGGCCCAGACGGAGAACCATCGCGCACCCACGACCGTCGACACCAGGACTACCGTGGTCCGAGCGCCCGACGGCGCAGTCCAGTCCGCGCCAAATACATCGGGAAGGAAGTCCTCGGAAGGTAGGTACCCGAGGGGCCGCTCATCGAGCACTTCACCATCACGCTCAACCTCGGAGAGAGTGATCCGAGACTCAATTGCCTCCAGCACGGGACCAGTGTCTCCAGGAGCGGAGGTCCAGAGACGCCTCGTCACCGATGGATAGTACGTCAGCCTGCCTCCTCCGATTCCTGGTAGGAGTACTACACTCGAGGCCCCTCTCAGTCGTGCTGTTCTCCAAGGCTCGGCCTCAAGTGCTTCGCCTCTCGAGGTGGCTGACAACAGCGCCCAGCCACACGGTTGCCCAAGACGCACGGCCATCGTCAATCGGTCGCCCTCGTCGGAGCGCAGCAGGACGCTCACACCTTCAACGCTGCAATGGGGCGTATCGTCCAAGGCTCCATGAAACAACTCGGCGCTCTCCCCACCGACGGTGGCCACGTCGAATCGCAACTGAGACCCAACCCGCTTGGCTCTGACTACGGCGGTAGTTCGCTCCTTCCCTCTTAGTCGCGTGAGGAACCGATCTCCACCCCCCTTAATGGCCAGGTCCACCCTGGTCGCCTTCAAAGGATGGCTCTCGATACTCAGGAAGCAGAGCCCGCCCCGACGATCCGCACACCCAACGAAGAAGCCTACCCCGCCTTCATCATCAGCTGCCACCCCGCCGGTCACGCCCATCTGCCCCGGCCGGTACTGTTCCATAAGCCGCCGACGGCCACGGCGCGAGCCGGCCTCGATCTCAATCACCTCTCTGCTCAGGACTCCATCTGAGCAGGCCGTCTGGGTCAGAAGGTAGACAGATGAATCAATGGCGCTCCCAGTGAGAAGAGACGACTGCCCACTACAGGCCGACCTGGGAAGCCGCACCAGCCCCAGGGGCTCTCGCCTCGTCGCTGAATAGAGACTTAGGGTCCGGTCGCGTCCCTCTGAGTGAAGGATTCCGAGTCTGGCGTTCGGGAGCTCGACGAAATCCTGACCTTGCGCCCGCCCAGCCCCAAGGACCAGAAGCAGCAGCACAAGCCCTGCTGAGCAGGGGAAAGCGGAGACCAACCGCCCTGCGCGTTCACTGAACCGGCCGCGCCGAACTGTGCTTTGCCAGCTGCCGCCACTCTCCCCCACGGTCTAGTCTGCCTGGGGGTGGTGAAGAACCGCCTCGCCAGCACTTCTGAGATGCTCAGGCAGAGCGGCGTCCCGATCGACCTTCAGCATCAACGCTGCGAACAGGTAAGCCACGCCATCGGCAGGGTTCCAAACGGTATGGCCTAAGCGCTGGAAGAAGATGCCCACTCTCTCCCAACGATGCCACGGCAAGCCCAGGTGGGCTATCGTCATCCCATCAGGCAGGGCCGCCCGCTTCCCGGCAGGCCGGGCCGCGGTGCTTCGCTCAGCGAAGTAGCCCCAAACCTCACAGAACAATGGATAAAAGCAATTCCGCGGGCCTCAGCTCACGGCGGGATGGGCGTCCGGCCTCGGTCAAACCTCAACTAGATCCTCAACTTTGTCCTCGTTGAGGCCCGCGGAACTGCGTTTATCCTCTCATGTTACGTGAGATTCGCGCTCGCGCTCGGTTGCTGCTGGACCATCGTTCTTGAGCCGTCCCGGCCAGGCCCGCTCCGGCTTCTCGACGGCGAAAGCTCCCATTGTTCCGCTTGCTGGAAGACGGCGTGGTCGTCCAACCAGTCGCCCTGCTCACGTCTACCCTGCCTCTGATGCCGGGAAGCTCCAGAGGCACGTTTCTCAGATCCTTCAAGCCGGTGTGGCTCGCCGTCTCGCTGTTGCTCCTCGGCATCCTTGCCTCGCGAGCCCGTCTCATCATCGGCCCAGAGCCCGTCATTGAGTTCGGCCCCGATGCCGAACTGCTTCCTATGACGGTCAATCCCGCCCACTACCCGTGGCTTTCCGAAGTCGCGCGACGCCCGTCAGCACCACTCTGGACCCGCTTCCGTGTCCCACCAGGCTGGAACCGCGTGGAACCTGAGCGCGGGTCCTTCGGTGCCTGGCTTCAAGGGCTCCCCGTCCTAACCGACACTTCGGCCGTTCACGATTACAGGGGCCAGTCGATCTTTGCTGCGTCCGCGGCGGTCGCAGAGCTAGACCTGATCGGAGAGGACCTTCAGCAGTGCGCTGATTCAATACTCAGGCTCTACGCCGAGTTCAGTTGGGTTACCGGCGCCGCCGGGGCTCTCAAGTTCCACTTCACGAGCGGCGACGTAACCACTTGGAAGAATTGGCAGCGGGGTGAACGGCACATCGTCGCTGGCGACCTGGTTCTTCCAGTCCCCTGGTTCTCTCCTGGGCGATCGAGGAGTGCCTTTCGCAGCTGGCTCACCCTTGTCTTTCGCTACGCCGGCACCAGGTCAATGGCTCTCGACAGCAGCGCAGTGCCTCCGACAGCTTCGCTCAAGGCAGGAGACTTCTTCGTACTTCCAGGCTCGCCGGGCCACACAGTCCTCATCCTCGACGTCATCGAACATGCAGCATCAGGCGAGCGACGAGCCCTTGTTGGTCAGGGCTACACCCCAGCGCAGGAGTTCCACGTGATCGCTACGAAGAAGGAGCTCGCGCTCGAAGGCGTCTGGTTTCGCCTCCCGCAAGTTGGCGAGTCCCTGACGACCTACGACTCAAGCCCCTTCCCCCGTGAGACTGCGCGCAAGTTCAACGGTCAGTGATTCGCAACCCGTTCGTCTGGAGCTCGCAGGTCGACCCACCTCCTACTCGGAGCCGTCACCCTCACGCTCGAGCATCGCCATGAGCACTGGGACGGTGAGCCGGTCCTTCGCCCGTCCCGTCGAGGCCTTGACCTCAATGAGCGTCCTCAGTTCGAGGATACGAACGGCCAGTCCCTCATCCTCAATGAGGACCGAGTGCTCAAGGAGCTCGTCAAACCCCCGGCCGTCGTGCAATTGGCAGAGAACATCAAGTGGTCCGAATCGCGTGGAGAGGTTGAGCTGACCTTGGCCTAGGAAGTCTGTGACTCGGGTTCTGAGCTGCCTCTTCATCGGCTCGACTATCCAGGCATCGAGAGACTCAAGCAGCGCCTGCAACCGCTCAGCGTTCTCGGGCTCCCGCCGCGGGACGATGTCGAGGTCCACCGTGGTCACAGGCGCTCCGTGGAGAACCGCTGACAACCCGCCAACGACAATGAAGTCGATATCCGCAGCCGAGAGCGCCTCAAGGAGTGCCTCGAAGTCAGCGTGGTCGGGTCTTCGCACGACGCAGACGACTGATGGTCCGGTTCACGGTCCGGAGGTGGCGCACTCGCTCAAGTGGAGTCAGGCTTCTCGCCCACTCGAGCAGCCCGCGGTCAACTTCCTTGGCCGCTGCTCGCAGCTCCTCGTCGACTCCAGGAATCTCAGTCACGCTCTCCATCGCTGCATTATGGATTGTCGGCCACGGCTGTGCCATCCAGAGCAGCGCCAGTTGCTCTTCGAAGAGTCGGCTGCCTGCCACACGCCCGCTTCCCGGCAGGCCGGGCCGCGGTGCTTCGTCCAGCGAAGTAGCCGCGAACCTCACGTAACAATGGATAAACGCAATTCCGCGGGCCTCAGCTCACGGCGGGATGGGCGCTCGGCCTCGGTCAGGCACCGCCAGGATCCTCAGCTCTGTACTCGTTGAGGCCCGCGGAACTGCGTTTATCCCCACATGTTCAGCGCCATTTCGCCCTCGCGCCAAGAGCTTGTTCCCTGAGCATCCTGGGGCTGTCGACTTGCACGACAGCCGGCTCTAGTCTCCCAGCACTCGCATGCCCAGATACCCCCAGCGCCCGCAGAGCCACCTCACATGTCAGCAAGCTGTCAGCGCGTTCAGGCATCTGCTTCCGGCGGCGTGGGTCTTCAGAGAGCTCCATGCCGACGACTACGGTGTGGACGCAATGGTGGAGATTGTAGAAGGCGAGAGCCTAAAGGGACCCTGGTTCGCTCTGCAGATGAAGGGAACCACTACCAGTCGCAGAAGGCCCCTCCTGGCCTTGAAGACCTCGACGCTCAACTACCTGCTGGGCAGGCCCGAGCCGTTGATGATTGCCCTATGGGTGGCCCCAGAGGATCGCTGCTACTGGATGTGGGCCACTGAGGCCAAGGAGCAACTACGGAACTCAGAAGCGGATACTGCTCGACTCCGGTTCGAGAAGGGTCGGGTCCTCGGCGCAGGCAGCTGGGGCCAGATTGCTGCTCATGTCACGCTGCACAGTGACGGTTCTCCCGTGGGTCTTGCACGTCGAGCGCACGCACGCTTCAACGAGGCAGGTATCCCAGGGGCTGCAGTTCGCGTGGGGAGTCTAGGGACGTCGGTGGAGTTTGAGCACCCCATCGTCCTCCGGCATGACGAGTTCAGATTCACGGACACCAATGCGGGTCGGGCTGCCGCGACTGCCCTCGACCTCCACCGGAAGCATGGGGGCCCGGTCAATGTGCCGCTCAGCGCCTTTGCCTCCCCGCCATCCCGAGCGGTCGATGAGCTGATGCGCCTCGTTGGGCGGCCCTCCGAACAGGGGTCGCTCACACTCCAGCCGCTCGGCGAGGGCTCAAGCCACGAAGTCCAGATCCTTCTCCGGGCAACCGCTGACGACCCCGACCAGCAGACTTTCGTCCGGAGGCTCCGGAAGCCGGCACTGGCGTACCCCGGAGTGCTTGAACTTGAACGGATGGGTCAGCAAACAAAGAGCTTGGTCTTACGTCCTGTGGCGCTGGGTCTCACGATCAGGATCAAGCTCTATAGAGACGACACGATTGACCGACCCGGCGAGTTCAATGTCAGCATCGATTGGACGGACAAGCCGCTTTCGGAGGCTATTCGTGTCGAGGAGTTTGTCGACTTCGCCCGGAACGGAGCCCGTATAGCCGTCCGCTACAAGGGAGACGTCATCCTCGTCAGCGGAATGAAGCCCGGACAGGTTGAAAGGCGCGCATGGCTACCACGACTGCAACTGCTCGACGAACTCGTCGACTTGACGGACTCCCCAGAGCCGACTCCCTCCACTCTGTCGGCTGAGGATTGGCTCGTCGCGGCGAGGGTTCTAGAACTCCTGCGAGATGGTATGACCCCCGGAAACAGCTTCGGGGAAGTCCTCCGCCTAACTTCGTCACCTGAGCATCAGTCAATTGCCTCCCTCGACCCTGAGCTCGATCGGGTTTCTCTGTCCGTCCGGCAGGAGCCCTACGAAGTGCCTCTCGGCGACATAGCTGTGCGCGTGCCCCACAGCCGCCGAGAAGCGTCAGATCTGCGGTTCGCAATTCAGGATGGGGACAAACTCCTGGTCTGGACTGACGAAGCCTCCACCGTCCTTGAAGTCCTTGAAGATACCTCCCAGCTGGGCTCCTTAGATCCGCGACTCTCCACCCCAGAAGAGAGCGGCGAAACGGCGCCGAACAATGGATAAAAGCAATTCCGCGGGCCTCAGCTCACGGCGTCCGGTCGCTTCCGGCTTCCAAAAACCTCAACCAGATCCTCAACTTTGTCCTCGTTGAGGCCCGCGGAACTGCGTTTATCCTCTCATGTTGGGCGCAATTCGGGCTCGCGCTTGGAGCCTCTGAACCAGCACGTCTGCATCCGCCCCGGGCTGGCCCGGTTCGGCCGCTCGGCCGAGTAGCCGACCGCAAGCACCACGGCGGCACAGCCTCAGGCCGAGGATTCGACCCCCACCAAGCCGTCAGCTTTCCGCAGGCACCTACTGCTACTGCGCTCCGCCAGGTCTCCGAAGGTCTACGCTGACTGCGTGAGCTCAGAATCGCGAAGTCGCTGGGACGACGCCTCGTCCGACAAGAGGCACACAGCCACCGCGCTCTGCTGCCGATTGGTTGCAGAGGGCAGAGTCGCCCCGGATGAAGCCCGACTTCTAGCAACGGCAATAGGGCTCCCGCGAACGAGCTCGATGGGCTGGTTGCTCTCTGAGACTCTCATCGCTGTTGACGTCCGGGAGGGCACCCAGGAGCCGTGGCTTGCACCGAGCCACGTCGCTGAACTCATGGGGTTCCTCAAGACGGCCCGCGCACCGGAGGAGCCTGGGTGGCATCAGAGCGCCAGCGACTTCGCCTGGCACCCTGAGGATGAACCCGTACGGTGTTCGGTCCCGGGTGCGATAGGTGAGGTTCTCGCTCCACACCTGCTCCTGACCCATCGAGTCTTGTGGGACGGGCTCGGTCGTGGCGGATTCGCTCAGTTCAGGAGCAGCGCTGACGAGTTCGTGGCGGCCCAGTGGTACCCAGACGCTCCTCAGGAACACGTCGACCTCATCGCTCTCGACCCCGCACACCTCATCGAGTTCTTGAGCTGGATCGGGATTGATCGGGAGGGCCTATCGTGGGAAGACGAGCGTCTGCGGAGTGCAGCGTGGCCGACGTTCCAGGTATGGCGTCAGGACGACAACGGGCACGACTTCGCCGTATCGACTCACTCGACCGAGGCCCAGGCCAGGGCGGTCGCCCAAGGGTTTGAAGACCGAGGACACAAGCAGCTCTACTGGGTGGAGCGGGTTGATCGCTCCGCTTCGACCAACTAGGCGCAGCTCGGGTTCCTACCGCCCGGCCTGGCTCATTCACGGAAGGAGGGCGCATCCACATAGCAGTCATCAAGGGATGGGGAGGGCACTCTGCCGCTTCATTGAAATTGGAGGTCAGACTCCCTGTATCTCAACCGGCGAAGGAGCCAGGTCCGCACTGCTACGTTCCGGGGAGTGTGAACCCGCTCTCGCCCCAGCGATCTGAATCACGCCGCATCGCTGGGAGAGTCACCGGGGTGTTTGGATGGCTTCCTGTCGCCCGGATTAGGTCTCGAGGCCTCGAGCTGCATCGCTCCAGATCCACCAGCGCCCCGTGCACCCGCCGGTAGGACACCCCCCAGCCCGGCGCGGACAGCGCTGCCTCTTCTGCGGCCGCGTCCTGGGGCAGGCTGGGTGGGAAGCCAGCTACTCAGGCTTCTTCTGCGAAGCTGACAGCACACTGAGTTCAGGACTGTTTACCGAGGTCATGGAGCCTGACGGGACCGCCGAGCAGATGACCGAGACCTTGAAGCCGCTGGTCGTTGGCAGGCGGCTGGGTGCCGTCTTTCTATCCCCGGGAGAGAGTGCACTTCTTTACCTCTTTCTCGATGGTGACGGAGCGTTCGGTGTCTCGGCGGCTGGGGCTCGGACACTCCCCTGGACTATGTCGCGCAATCTGTTGACGACCAACCGCGACTGGCTCGACAGCCACCTCGAGCTCGATATGGGCTCGTGTCCAGCGAACCTTCGCCCGCTCACCCCCCTTCTCATGGACAATGTCCGGCGAGTCGCCGAACTACGGATTGACCATCTGAGCGTCACGTCCCTGGGCACAACGATTGCCTTCGAGAGTGGGTTCGAACTCGCCCACGACTCCGGCTACTACGAGCACCACGCCGTAACTCCATGGGTGGATCCGCCCGAGCACGACCGGATTCAGGTGTATAGCTCCCCCCGTTCAGAGAAGACCACGGACTGAGAGAAGCGCGATGGGTCCGTCTCCGCCATCCGCGCACCGCGTCCCGGCAGGCCGGGCTGCGGTGCTTCGTCCAGCGAAGTAGCCCCGAACAGCGCCCAACAATGGATAAAAGCAATTCCGCGGGCCTCAGCTCACGGCGGGAGGGGCGTCCGGCCTCGGTCAGGCACCGCCAGGATCCTCAGCTCTGTACTCGTTGAGGCCCGCGGAACTGCGTTTATCCTCTCATGTTCTGTGAGATTTGGGCTCGCGCCTGGCTGCTTTCGAGTCAGTCGCTTCTGAGCCCGTCTCGGACAGGCCCGCTCCGGCCTCTCACACCCTGTTTGCGGAGTTCCGGCGTCAGAGTCGAGCGGCTTTTTGTGGGCGCTGTCTCCCGCTATGGTCGGGTCCTACCATCGCGTCGATCGGAATCCCATGCGAACTCAACTCGTTGCTCTCTGCCTGCTACTCGGCGCTGCTGGTTGCAGTGAATCCTCGACGCCGACGGAGCGTCCTACTCCTCCAGCGCCCCCGACGGAATCACCGGACAGCCCGAGCTTCGAGGTCTACCGGAACGGACGGTTCGGCTACTCGGTGAAGTACCCAACAGAGTGCATCCCTCAACCCGAGTCGCAGAATGGCGATGGCAGAGTGTTTCTCTGCCCCAACGGGGCCGAACTACGGGTGTGGGGAAGCTGGGGGGGACTTCACGACAATGCCGCCTCGGCTTTCAAGGCCGAGAAGGCATCGAGAGGCAACGTCACCTACGAGCTCCAGAAGGCAGACTGGTTCGTCATCTCGGGCATCCAGGACAAGCAGGTCTACTACGAGAAGCAGTTCGTGACCGAGAACGGGGTAAGCGCGATGCAGCTCCGCTACCCGCAAAGCCAGAAGGGTCAGTTCGATCCTTTGACCACAACCATCTCACGGTCGTTGACTCGAACGACGCCCTAGCTCAGCGCCGGCCGTGCGAGGGAGCCCCGATGGATGAGAGAACAAGGGACGACCTCGATACGTTTCTCAGCTTCTTCATCCGCTGGGGTGGCTGGAGGAATGGGAGGAACGACCCCCCACTCAGAATCCTCTGGGAGATTTCGACCGACGCAGCAGACCGCGGCGTGAACCTCTCTTCGGATGAGATTGCGAGCTACAGCGAAGAGGCCCTCCGCCGCGCGGGGCACTCGAGCGATGCCGCTTGGAGAGAGGGGCGCGAGATCGGGCGGACGATGGGGACCATTCTCAGCGCCCATCACCACCGGACATCCATAAACAAGTGCCTCGACTGGGCACGCTCTCGCGACCTCCTCTCCGCGGTTGAACCGAAGAAGGCGCCACAGTTCCTGAAGGCGCCGAAGGCAATTGAGTTCAGGGAAGGCCAGATCTGGGTCAGCATCTGCGCTCTTGACGACGACATCCCAGCTCGCTTCACAACAGCTGACGTGCTGGTGCCACACCTTCACCGTCTGGATGGGCCCGCATTCGTAGCGTTCGACTCGAACGGCGCACCTGACGACGAGATGTGGTGCCAGTTCGGTCGACTTCATCGCGCAGATGGGCCGGCACTAGTCTCGCGATATGCCGACGGCTCACCGAGACTGGAGATCTGGTACCGCGACGGACTACGCCATCGTTCCGACGGCCCCGCATACGCTCTCTATCCACCACCCACAGATTCTGCTGGTGGGTCGGACCTCATTCTCGGCTGGGCACGACGCGGGCTTGAGATGTCATTCAGCGAGTTCCTCGCAACCGCCCCCGAGGCGGAGGCTGCACACCTTCGACGTGATGAGCAGCGCTACAGATCAGCCACCGAGTACGGAGGAAGTGTGATCGATTCAGAACACGAGAGCGTGTTCATCTCGTTCGGAGGCCCGGACCACGAGTTCGCCCAGGCAATATCTGCTGCACTCACCCGTCGGGGAGTACGCACGTTCCTCTTCTCAGAAGACGCAATTCCCGGCCAGAAGCTCCATCGAATGATGTCCGACGGCATCGAGAGCCACGACCGGGTTCTCTTCATCTGTTCGCGCAGCTCGCTCTCGCGAGCCGGGGTACTGAACGAGCTTGAGAGGACACTGGAACGCGAGGCCCGGGAAGGTGGAAGCGATGTCCTCCTACCAATCACTCTTGACGGGTTTGTCTACGGCGAGTGGGCTCCTGAGCGCGCGGACCTAGCTCGGCAAGTGCGTTCGCGGGTGTTGCTCGACTTCTCGGGCATCCGGGACAGTCCTACGGAGTTTGAGCGATTGGTTACCCGCCTGCTGGTTGCGTTGCGGACCTGAATGGTGACTCCTCCCCTGGACGCAGGACCCGCCCGCTTCCCGGCAGGCCGGGCCGCGGTGCTTCGCCCAGCGAAGTAGCCCCAAACCTCACAGAACAATGGATAAAAGCAATTCCGCGGGCCTCAGCTCACGGCGGGATGGGCGTCCGGCCTCGGTCAGGCACTGCCAGGCTCCTCAACTCCGTCCTCGTTGAGGCCCGCGGAACTGCGTTTATCCCTTCATGTTCAGCGAGATCACTCGTGGCCGAGTGCCGGTCTGCCTTGGAAGACAGGGTCCCACTCGCCGGCGTCGTAGAGCGGCCGGGTAGTCGACGTCCGACACCACGTCTCCGATGGGTGACAGCGCCGCCGTTTGCAGAGGGTCGCACCCCGGTCGGCTCCGTGTTCTCTGGTTCAGCACCGACTCTCCTGCCCGAAGGCCCCAGGCGCGCTCGTTGATGACGGGCTCGGGACCTGTACTCGGCTCGACGCAGACTGCGGCTCGCGGCTGGCTGCCAAACGACGCCAGGAGCTCGGCGGGGTCTGGTTCGTCGCTGACCAGCCCCGCTACGAAGTAGCCCACCGCTGGCTCCTCAAGGTCCATGGCTGCGTCCAGCCCGAGCGCCGGACCGTCGCAGTTGGTGGTCCCGCCCGCGGTGGTGGCACCAGGTTTGGGGCTGGCGCTCTCCTCTGCCCGGCGGCTCACGGGCTCGTGGTGGCGGGTTGCTGTTCTTGCGCTCGCTCCTCAGGGGCCTGTCCAGCTCGCGGCTGGCGTCGAGTCGCGGGACGAAGACCCAGGTGGAGCCTGACTGGAAGCAGCTTCAGCGCAGCCGGCGGTTGGTGGTGGTGTGCCGCTCGCTCTCCTCGGAGGTCATGCAGCGCGCGGTGCCCGTCCCGCCGGGCCAGTCGCAGGGGCAACGCCAGGAACGCTCAGCACGGAGTTGATTGGCTCGTCTGCTGCCTGGCTACCCCAGGTCTGCGGCCGGGCCTGCCTGTCCCGAGGTGCGCGAGGGCACGGACTCTCTGGGCTTGGCCCGGGGGCTCACGGGGAGCGCGGGCCGCACGGTAGTCCCGAGGGGCTCGGCAACGCGTTGGGCGCCGGTGCCGTCGACGACCGCAGTAGCCGTGCTGGTTCCGCAAGGAAACCAGCCGCTCCCCGCATCAAGCCGTCCTTCGGCCAGTGCTCGTCCCGGCCGGAATAGCCGTGCTGGTTCCGCAAGAAAACCAGCCGCTCCTCGCAACGAGCCTTCGGGGAGCGGCCGTTCGTAGCGCCCAACGCGTCGCCGAGCCTGTCGAAGGCCCATGCCGTGGCTTCGTCCTCCCCGGGCTCGACCAGGGAGCGCCCTCGCGCTGAGGTAGGACTGCGCTCTCCTCTTCGGGGAGGGGGAGGCCGCTGGTTGGTGGCGGTCGTGGCGGTCCTTTGTCGCTCGCCCTGCGCTCGGGGAGCAGCTCGGGGGTGGGCTGCGTTCAGAGCAGAAGGCACACACGTCTCTTGCTGCGATGGACGTTGCTGATGCAGCAACAGGCGGGGCTTTGGGCCGGCTGCGTGGACAGAAGCTCGCTGATGACTGGGTGCTCGGGCCTCCGACTCTCTCCCCTCCCCTGCGCTGAAGTGCGGTCTCGAGCTCTTGTGCTCGGACGGCCCTGCAGCACGTCCAGCGATTCTCGGAGAGGGCACATGTGCGTTTGGCCGAGCGCGGATAGTCGGAACCGAGCGAGCCGGGACCTGGTCGCGGCGGAGGTCCTGGGCTTTGCAACTGGCTTGCTCGTCACGGACCTGGCTGCCGAGCAGCGAGGCAGCACCTGGGTGCTCGGGCCCGAACCTCACGGTGAGGCCCAGGCGGCTGCTGGCTCGCTCGGCCTCGCTGCTCGTAGGGGCCCTCTCCCGTCCACCCGGGCGTCGGCTGCGTGGGCGTGAGTCTGCGTGAGTGCTATGCTGCGCGCCACTTTCGGGTGGTCCGCGGCCTCGCGGGAGAACCGCCGTGACCTCGCCGAACAATGGATAAACGCAATTCCGCGGGCCTCAGCTCACGGCGCCCGGTCGCTTCCGGCTTCCAAAACCCTCAACTAGATCCTCAACTTTGTCCTCGTTGAGGCCCGCGGAACTGCGTTTATCCTCTCATGTTAGGTGCAATGTCGGGCTTGCGCTTGGGCCAGAGCCGACCGCTCCAGCCCGCAAGAGCAGGGAGTGTATATTCGCGACGCTTCGGAGGAGACATGGCGAACCAGCTGGTGGCACTGCGCGCGAATGGCCTGTTCGGCCACTTGAACCACGAACTCGACTTCTCGAGTTCTACCGGTATCACGATCCTCCACGGACCGAATGGCACCGGGAAGTCTACGCTCCTCAGGATCGTCAACGAAGTCTCCCTCCACCTGCCCGCGACGCTCCTGACAGTCCCGTGTCGTTCGATCGAGTTTGAGTTCACCAACGGGCAAACCCTGACGATCAGGCCGGTCGACGATGAACTGAGGTACACGCTCAAGAGTGGCCGCACCACAAGGTTCCGGTGGAGTCTCTCGCGCGACGTGTTCGTAGATAACCTGTACTCAATCGCGCGCGCGATCCGCGATGACTACGGCGGGCGCCGCATTACGATGATGATGAGGCGGAACAACGAGAAGTTGATGTTCGACTACGCGGCGGCGCTTGTGCGTGGGACCTCCGACGCAGCCTTCGAGTACCGGGAGTACCTCAAACAGGGCGACTTCGTGGATACTCCAGATTGGCTGGTGGAACTCTGGGCCGACACCCGTGCTCACCTGATCGAAGACCAGCGCCTGGTGCGGACTGTCCTTCCCCTCGTCGGCTCGGACGAAGACGAGGGGCGTCGAGTGGTCACAGAGTTCGCGGACGAGCTCAGTGAGAAGATCTGGCTGGTCCTAGCTCAGTACGGCGAAGTATCCCAACAGCTGGACCGCACCTTCCCAACTAGGGTGATCGCAGCTCTCGCTGGCTCCCGAAGACCGCGCGCGAAGCGCTTGTTACGAGAACTGGAGGAGATTGAGACGAGGCGCACCGCGCTAAGAGAGGCGGGGCTCCTTGAAGAGTCTGCCGCGTCAGTGGGCTTCGAAGAGAGTGAGCTGGACCGCCGCGACATCCGGTCTGTGCTCGACGTCTACATCAAGGACACGAGAAAGAAGCTGAAGGTATTCGACGAACTCCTCGCGAAGATCACGTTGCTCGAACAGCTTCTGGCTGAGCACTTCCGCACGATTCGGCTCGATGCGAGCAAGCAGGAGGGCTTCGCCCTGCAGTCCATTGGACGTAGTCGAAAGCCTCTGGACCCGTCACTCCTCTCCTCGGGAGAGCAACACCTGCTCGTCCTCTTCTACACCCTGCTCTTCCGAAGCCCCGGGAGGGACTCGTTCGTGATGATCGACGAGCCAGAAATCTCCCTTCACCCGGCGTGGCAATTGAAGTTCGTTTCTTCCCTGGAACGCATCCTCGCGAACACCGGCGGGAGGGTTGTGCTCGCAACCCATTCCCCACAGATCCTCGGTCAGCATTGGCGGGAAGCTCAAGCACTGACTCTCTCACCGGGGGAGTGATGAACGTACCGGGAACCACAGCAGACGCCCTCGCTGCCACCGCCGTCATGCTCCGTGCAGAGCAGTCCGTCCCTCGCCCAGTACTCCTTGTGGAGGGAGACTCTGACCTGAGGCTCCTTGGCCGCCTTCTGAGGGCGAGGGCAGATGTCCTGCCTTGTGACGGGAAGGACTTCGTGCTGGCGGCTCAGAGGGAATTGGTGGCAGGCGGACAATCGTGGTCCGTAGCATTCATCGACGCAGACTTCGACCACCTGGATGGCATCAGCTACGAGCCAGGGGTTGTCGTCACTGACCACCATGACCTTGAGACTGAGTACGTCCGGAGCGACGCTCTCCTGAAAGTTGTCGACGAGTTCGGGTCAGACACCAAACTCGCAAGAGCGTTCGGTGCCACGCTGACAACCGACGAGGTTGCAGAAGCCGTCCGCGCAGCGACGGTGGCTCCGGCTGCAGACATCGGAGCCTGCCGCTACGTGAGTTCCAACGACATTGAGATGCAGGTTAGCTACAAGGGTATCAAGCACGAGAAGTTGCTACTCCCGCAGACTCTGAGCGTATGCCCTACACGACTCAGGCGAGTCCTGGGAGCGCGAGGAGTCGATGCTGAATCGCTGTACGCCCGTTCTTTGGAGGTCCGTGCCAGTTGCACGGAGACCTGGCAACTCGTGCGGGGACACGACTTGACCAGCCTCTTCGCGATTGGCATGAGACGCCTCTGGGGCAAGGGCACCCTCGTCTCAGGACAGATTGAGTCCGCGCTTAGGTGTCAAGGGACGCCAAGTTCTACGCAGTTGGGGGACGCCTACATCTACGCACCTCCGGTGGTTGGGTGAGCGTCCTCCCCCATGGAGTGCGCTCGTCGTCTCCGGCCCTCCTGATGAGGGCGGGAA
>Ga0213839_1001036_pt1 | contig 20755 bp, 18 predicted proteins | sample SWPATP21_FD_160075 | JGI IMG/M metagenome (GOLD analysis project Ga0213839, IMG submission 160075) | Coastal seawater microbial communities from Marineland, Florida, United States - SWPA TP2 #1 | ecosystem: Environmental > Aquatic > Marine > Coastal | place: USA: Florida | collected 2016-08-14
TTATTGAAAATAAAGATAAATTAATTACTTTAGATGATGATCAAATGAATGTAGTTCTCAATTTAGAGGAACTTTTAGATGCGGAAGAATTTGATATTGTGATTATGTATGCTTTAAAACATTCTTCTTCAACACAAACTAAGATCAATTTTCAATCTATAGCAAATAATATACCAAATGCTTACTTTGGTTTAAAAAAATCAAAAATGGTAGAAAAGAGACCAATAAAAATAAAGATGGAAATGTTTCCTTATAGAAGAGATGTTTCATTACTTTCTTTTGAAGAAAAAATCCCTAATGATAAAATTATTCAATTATCCGATTTAAATAATTCTGTCTTTCAACATTTTACGGATGTAGATGTAAAAATTATTAATTGCAAATTTATAGATGATATAGGAGAATGGAATAATCAAGAATTAAATATTTATATGGGTCCGGGTGTGTATGGCCATCCTATAGATAGTGAATGGTATATTCCATTTGAAGAAAAATATTGTTTTAGGGAAGAACAAAATAAAAAAGATGTTGAACGTATCATGGAAAAAATAAAGAATGGTGAAGAAAAAAAAGAAAAATATCTAAGTTTAAAAGGAAAAACACTCGGATCTTTATGTATGCCAGAAAGCTGCCATTGTGAAGTTTATGTAGAAGTTTTGCGAAGGTTAAAAAAAATTGATAGCGATGATGATTTCTAAATTTTTTTATTTAATATAAAAATATATTTACAAAAATGAAATACAAAAATCCTTATGGCATTTATAACGAAAAATTAATTCATATTGAAAATTATAAAAAAGAAATGGGTGAAGTTAAATGTCCTGTTTGTAAAGATGTATTGGTATTCTGTAATGGAGTTGAAATTAAAAACTACTTTAGGCATAAAGCCGGGAATATTGAACATAATGAAAGAGAATATTATGGAGCTGTAGAGAGTATTCAACATAAAGAAATGAAGAAACAATTAATTGAAAAGAAAGAAGTGCCGTTGAGATTTTGTAGATGGTGTAAGCAACATGAAGAAAAAAGATTGGAAGGATATGTGGAATGGAAAGAAGAAGTAAAATGGGAAGAATTTGTTATTGATATTGTTTGTGCTAAAGAAAATAATATAATATTTATCGAAGTTGTCAATACACATAAATGTAGTAATGAAAAAGTCAAAAAGTTCTACGAAAAAGATGTAATTTGGATGGAAATAGATTGCAACGGTGATTATTTGAGAGGTAATTATAGCTGCAAAAATTGCTCTGTTCAAATAGATTTTGGGAAATATAAAAATAGATCTGTTGGAGAAATTTTACTTATTGATAAAAATTATTGTGAATGGCTTCTAAGAGAAAGCTATTGTATAAAAACAGAATTGTTATACGTATTAACTAAAAAATTACCGAATATTAAGAGAACCGGCAAAAGTCTAAAAGACGAATATTTAGAAATTTGTGCTAAGGAAAGGCAAGGACCTAAAGAACTGATAAAAATGCATAAAGAATTAAAAGAGAGTTTTATGGGACATTATTTATACAGTAGAATTAATCGTGTTTCTAAAGGACGAATTAAAGAGGAAAGAGTTTTGGCATTTGGAAAACATAATGGTAAGAATGTATATGATGTAGATAAAAGTTATTTGAGATGGTTATTGGATAATTTCGATAAAATAGAAAATAATGTATATGGACAAAGTATGACCAATTTAAAATTTTTTATAGTTGATGCTTTATTAAGTTAATTTTTATATTGTTATAAAAATGGATTTAGAAGAACTAAAATATAAAAAAAGTTTTTCCCAAAATTTTATAAATGAAGAGAAAGAAATAATAACATATTTAGCCTTTTCTAATTTTCAAGAGAATTTTCCTTTATTGGATCGAAAACAAAAGTCTGATATATTGAATTATTTAATAAATTTTGATATTTTTAATTTTGTCCCCGAAATTGATATAAGAGATGTAGAAATATTTTTTCCAAAAGATATTGAATATTTTGTTAATTTAGAAAAGATTATTCTTGATGATTACAATTTAAATAAATTTCTTCAAAATTCTAATGCTTTTGGAAAAATAAAAGAATTATCTATTTATACAGAATCTCTTATAACACCGGAAAAATTTAATTTTAATATGTTAAGATCATTAACTTTAGTTAATATGGGGAAACAAATTATAGATTTTCCTCAAATACATTTACCTTATCTCGAAAATATGGAAATTTGTGGTTATAGAATTGCGTTTCAAGGAAAATTGCCTAAATATTTTTTAGCAGAAGATTGTGAAATTATTAATAGTTCTAATTTGGAAGGATGCCAAAAGATGAGTCTTTTTACAACAAAATGGGATAATCCGTCAGTGCCAGAAAAGGAATTATATATAGAAGATATTTTTTATAATGGAAAACCTAAGAATTTGGAAATTTTTCATTCGAATAAATCTATTTCAGACATCGATTTTACAAAAAATAGAAATTTCAAAGAATTGAGATTAACAAAAAATGAAAAAACTTCTCGCATACACGAAATTCATTCTGTTCAAAAAATTATTGTTGATGAAATTTCTTTTTTTAAAAATAATATGTCTTTTAGGAATTTTAATAACTTAGTAGATATAGAAATTATTAACGATGATAATTTAACGAGTGATATTCTTATGTCCGATTTTCCAAAAACATTACAAAGAATTAGTGTTAAAAATAAAAGTTTTTCCCTAAATAGTTTTATAAAAAATCTAATGACATGTTCGAAAAATATTGAAGATATTATGATTAAGAATTGCAATTTTCGGGGAACGGGAGACACTTTAATTGAAATACCAAAATATGTAAAAAAACTCGAAATTATTAATTGTAATTCAAAAAATGAAAATAACAAAATAAAAATAGTTTCTGAAAAAACGATAGCAATTTTTAAAATAGATGAAGGTAAAATTGAAACAAATATTAATAATATGAATATTCACCATCTTTTTACAGATATTATGTTAATGAACGAAAATGATTTTATAATAGAATGTCAAAAAAGCACCTCTCTTGAAAATTTTAATACGGGATATTTTAATTATTTAAGAGATATTAATTTTTTGAGAAAATACTACAACAAATATGAAAAATATCTTAAAATTCTAAACTCATTTCCCTATTCATTTGGTAAATTTAATAAAGAAGATTCAAAATTATTGAATGAAAATTTTAAATTACATCCAGATTGTTGTGTTAAAATTAATTCACATTTAATTAAAATTGGAAATTTACGTGATGAATTAGAAAAATAAATGTATATAAATATACAATATTGGAAATAATTAAGTTGAAGACTATAACAAATTATGGAATAATAGATCATTTCTTAAATTTCAAGAAGAATAAAAGGCTCTTTTCCACTATATTTTGATAAAAAAATAGTAACAAACTTGTTATCATCGCCGATTGACAATTTTTTTAATTCCAAAGATTTATCTGGTTTATTTAGAATATTATATTCTCTTTTGTGAAGAATATTTTTTATATGTCTTTCATCGAGATCTTTAATAATTGCATTAATAAGATTTTCTCCTTTGTGATTCTCTTTTAATACTTTATTAACAATTATTTCAATTCCATTTTTGACTTTAATAATATTTTCCTCTTCTTTTTCTTCAGATGTCATAATTTTTACCTTTCTATTTGACATTTTATTATAAAAATTATCTGATTTCTCTCATTAAAATGGAAACTTCGAATAATTCTAATAATTCTAATGATAGGGAAATGGGGAGTATTACCGAAAGAAATAAAAATAATTATGATAAGTATTTAAGTGATTCTGAAATAAAAAATGATATATTGGACGGAAATTTTGAATCATTCAATTTAAGACTTAAAAATGATGATAATCTCAATACAAATGATTTAAGAGCCAGATTAAATTTTAGAATCTCGGAGAAAGAAAATAATTCAAATTATTGGTATTCAATTATGGGTGCGTTGATTGCAATTGTTGTTATTGTTTTAACTATTTTTAGTTTATTTATTACCTATGATGAAACTGATGGAGGCCCAGAACGTGATGGAGTCTTTTGGACTACAATAGTTATAGCTGTTTTATTACTTATTATAAATTTGGGAGTGTTTTATTTTTCTTATAAAGCAAGAGATGAATTATATTATAAGAAAAAATTTCTAAATTTCTTGGATGGATATATTGGAGATAAAATTATTCAACAGACATCGACAAATCAAAGACTTAGCACTGCTTTTGGGAGCATCGGAAGTATGGAATTGGGATTATCAGAAAACCCATTATCACAAGCTCGTCCTTCTTCAGCTGCAGAAGGAAATGAAAATTCAGGATTATCAGTGCGAAGTATCAGTTCTTCATTATCCAGAAGAGAGTAATTTTTGTATAAATTATACATTGATCAAAATTTTAAATAATTTTCTCTTGAAACAGCTTTATATTTTTCTTCAGCTCCTATTAATATAGAATCACCTCCGGGAACAATTCTTTTTGTAAAACTTGCTTCATTCCCATTTTTATCTATCATATCTAAAGCTGTTAATTTTTCAACAGTATTACAATATGGAATAATTTTTAATAGGTCTCCCATAGGTTCTCTTTTATAATCCCCATCTAAACCGGCTATAATAAATACTTTTTTATGAGTTTCGGCTATTTTGATAAATTCAAGGAGATCCGGAAAAAATTGAGCTTCGTCAATTCCGATGACATCGGCTTCGATATATTCTTTGTTGTCAAAAACATTCATCAATTTCTGTAATTTTGTAGCTTTTAATTTTTTTCCTGAATGTGTTTTAATGTAATTTTCTGTTCTTGAATCTAAATAATGATTAATCAGGAAAATTTTCATTCCTATAGAATCAAATCTTTCAGCTCTTCTTACAAGTTCTGTTGATTTTCCCGAAAACATAGGACCCAATATTATATGTATTAATGTTTTTTCAACCGGCATTTTTTTATAAATCAAAAATTTAGAAATAAATTTAAGAAGTAATAACATATTTTGGTAAATAACGAAAGAAGACTTCTTTAAAGAGTTTAAGAGACATGGAGAGAAGTAATAATAAGGAAATTTGATTAATATGGGAACTGTAAAATATTCGATTATCAAAATTAATTTTTAAAATATAAATCTATAAAATGGCATCTGTAATTGAAGGTATGATTGAGAAATTTATCAATGCGATAAAAAGTTTTGTAAATGCAATAGAAAATTTATCTCAAAAAGCAATTACTCAAATTGGAACTTTTGCGAGAAAAGCAGGTGATGAAATATTCGCTTTAATGAAAAATATTTTCGAAACAGCTAAAGCTGGAATTTCAAGATTAATACAAAGTTTTCAAGATCAAATAAGAAATTTTCAAAGAAGAATAAGAACTCCTTCAAATAGATCAGGAGAGGGAATTTCCAGTCGAATAAAAAAATATTTAAAAGAGGGTTATGAAAAAATGTCTAATATAACAAAAAACTTTGGAGAAAAAGTAATAATAATAACAAAAGAAATTGGAGAAGTTTTGGAAAGAACTGCTTCTGGTATTGGATCTGGTGTAGAAAAAGGATTTGGAGTAGCTAAAACTATAGCAAAAGAATCTGTAAAAAAATTATCTGATCTCGGGAAATTAGCTGTAGAAGAAACAAAAAGTGCAGTAAAAAGTTTTAGTAAAGAAACTGAAATTGCGGGAGAATTTATTTTTAAACATGATATCGAAATTGCTACTGCTTCTTCATTTGGGATTCTTGAAAATTTATTGCCATGTCTTACTGGTTTTGCTCTTGGTGGATTGATAGTTTATGCAGCCACACAATATAAACCAGAAGAAGATAAAAATTAATAAAATATATTTATATATTGATAATCAAATGTTTGATTTTAAAAAACTGCTAATTCTTTATTATATTAACAAAAACAACAACACTTTCTGATTTCGTATCTGGCTTTAAAATATCTTATTAAATAATTAAGCTTTTGAAAATTTCTCGGTTCGGAAAATTCTGTAGTGATAATATTATCATTAATATAAACGAAGCTATTTTTTGGTATTTTTTCAATTTCTTTACATTTGATATCATCAGTATGAAATAAATTCTCATCAATTTCAATTTGATCTATGGGACTATTCATAGTTCCTACTAAAATCAAATCAATATTTTTTTCATTTTTTGTTATTTTGAATGATTTATATATATGGGCATCTCCACATAATATTTTAACTTTTTGAGGAAGATCAAAAAGAAGATTATAAAAATCAATATAATTTGTATAATCTCCATCTACTTCAAAAATAGCTTTGTTTAAAAAAGATGATTTAAAATTTAATGGAACTCTTGGAGATAAAATATAAAGGAATTCATTATTTGATTTATATTTTAAGACTTTTTGCATTAAGTTGTTTTTATAATTTTGATAACTTAAAGTATTAATGTTATCTATTAATAAAAAATCCATATTTCCAACTTGGACAATTTCATTTTCGAAACGAAGAGAAGCTTGAATTTCTATAAAAATTCTTTTATATTCACCTGATAGATATTTTACTATATTTTTGTTAAATTTTGAATACAAAGATTCATCAACAATCTCATGATCATCCCCTAACATAATATTAAAACCTGATTGTAGAATATGAGCTTTTCGACTAAAAGCTTTTATGTATTCTGTATAAACATCTCTTCTGAGAAAAATTTGCTTTTTATTTTGTAAATCATTTGCGTGTTTCATAAAGAGTTCATCAAGATAAATTTGATCACCAATATGAAAATTAAAAATAGCTGGTTTTGCTCTTTCCCAAAGATCCGTTTGTTCTAAATAATGATTATCACAATTAAAAATATTAATTTTTCTGTTATCTGAAATATTTACATTAAATTCGTATTTTTCTTTATCTGCTATTATTTTGATATTAATGATTGAATGTTGAACAGGTAGAATTATTTTTTGACATTTATATTGTTCAAGTTCAAAAATAGTTTCATAATTCTTTCCAATTTTTATTACAATAGTTTTATCTTCAACTAAAGATATGATATTTAAGATAAATTTCGAATTTTTATATTCTCCTATGATGGGTAAAAAGTTTTTATTCATTTTTAAAAAATAATCATCAAAAATGAAATTTAAACACACTTTTGACGAAGAAGAATATACATGTGAAATATTTGATAATACGAAATTTGAATTTGATCCAAAATTTTTCAAACGCTCTGGATCAAATTCTCCTGAATCAAGACCAAATCTTTTAACATCAGAGTGGGTAAATAACGAAATAGCAAAAGCTTATAATAGAGATTCAAAAAAAGATTTTTACAATGATCAAGAAAGAAAAGATGGACTTGATGATGTTTTTGCTAAAAGTAATGATAAATTAATTCTTGTTTTTAATGGAAAAAATGAACTTTTTGGAAAAATAAATTTCTACGAAGAAGAAAAATCTTTAACATTAAAAGTTATGTATCTTTATGTTTTTGGAGATCGTAGAGAAATCAAAAAAGGAAAAAATATTCTTGGAGAAAATAAATTTATCAAGGGATCTTTTATTATGTGGTGTTTTTCTTCTTTATATGCTCGTGAATTGTTTGGAGGATTAGCAAGAATGTTAATTTGTTATCCAAGAGATACAATATATAAAAATCTTATTCAATCAGATGCATATTTTGTTCAAATGCATTTTTTAGGAAATTTTGCTTTTGAAAATTTTTATATTAAGAATTCTTCAGTTAGTATGCATGTAAGAATTTTGCAAACTATAATTAAAGAAAATGAAGATGATGAAATTATTGGTTCTTTTGGAGCTCTTTATTCTTCTGAGAAACTTATTAATTATATTTCCAAAATGGAAAGACGTTTGAGTTCTTTAAGGTAAATTTTTATAACTAATATGACAATAATTATTAATTTGAATTTTATTTTTTGAAAAAGAGATTTCTGGTTCTAATATAATATTTTATGTCACTATTCCTCAGAATTTGTTTGTAATTAATAAATCAATTTTTATTTAAATTCTACTGAATTCATAAATATATATTTTTATATATTAGCGTGATTTATTCTATCATCTTGATAAATTTTTTATAAATTGTGGCGTAATTTATTCCATCATCTTAATAAGTTTCTTTTGCATTTCAGTAAATTGTTTCATCATACTGTTAGTAGCTTCTTCTACTTTATTCATCTTTTTGTCAACTTCTTTTCTTTTATTATTGTGTTCCAAAGCCATATCAAATAATTTTTGCAATTCTAAATATTTCTCAGAAAGATCCGAGAGTGCTTTTTCAAGAGCTTCAATTCTTTTCTCATCTTTTTTAAGTTTTGATTCTTCTTCATCATCTTCATTCTTGAGTGAATCCATAAGTTTTTGAAAGCTATCTTCCTTTTCTTTTTTCTTGGTGCCAAGAATCGCTTTTGCAAAATCAAGACCGTTTCCAGAGGATTTAGTTTTACTCATCGGAGCAGGAATAGAAACAATTGCAGAATCATTAGGGAGAGAAGAAGCTGCACCAGAATTTTGATAACTGATAACAACTCCTTTCTTTTCATCAATTTGAGATTGGGGAATATTTTTAGCATTCTTAAACTTATTTTTGTCCCAGTTGGCGAAAATAAGCTGAAGATCAAAAAGTGGAAAACTGACAAAATCAGTATCTTGTTTTTTGGTGACATAAACAACATTATATTGGAAATAATCAGCATTAGCAATATTTTTGGGAACAGCAAGATCTTTGATTTTTTTAAGATTTTCTTCAATAAGATCTTTTTTATCATATTTAGAAATTTCATTAACAACAGTTGTAATTTGAGAATAAGGATGCTTGAAACCACTTCCACAGCCATACCCTTCACGCATAAGTTTATCTGAAGAAATTTTGAAAAAATAGTTAATAATCTGAAAAACACAGAATCTCATGGATTGGAGTCCATAACTGCATTCATGACTATTACTTTTCGAAGAAGGAATATATCCCTTTGAATCGAGATAAAAACACGTCATAGCCCAGATAACACTTTTTTCTTCGTCTTGAGTTTTAATTGAACTGTGATCAATTTTGCCTTCAATGAAAGAAAGATTTAAGATAGTTGAAAGAATACCAGAAATAGCGCTCATTTTTATTAAAATATAAAAATCAATTTGCTAATATATTTTTTATAAAATAATTTAATGAATGTTGATAAAATACCAATTTATAATTCAACAAAAATAATTTTTTAATTATTGTCTTAAAATTTAATTTCTAACAACCAAATAATAAATTATTTTATATTTAAAATCTGATTTTTATGATAGAAAAGAATTTTTTCGATAAATAGAGTGTTAACATTTAGAAATTTATTTAATAAAAAAATGTCTAATCGTTTCACTAAATTTCAAATTATTTTGGAAGAAGAAAAATATGAAGATGATCCGGATACAATTATTTTCCAAGATGTTGATGATGAAAAATTTAATTTTATCACAGGTGAAGTCATTAAAATGAGAGGCGCTGGAAGATTAAATACATCTTCAAAGGAAGAAGTTCTTAGTTTTATGAAAAAACTTAATTTTGATAAATATAAAGAGCTCGTAACCGATACTGTTTCTGATTTTAATGATCCAAAAGAAGTAAAAATTTATTTTGACAATTGGGAATTCTATGAATATGTTTTTCCTCAATTAATAAAAATTTACGAAAAAATATTTAATAACATAAGAAGAATTAAAAATTTAAATGATTTTTATTTATCTCCCGATGACATAGATTTTACTCTGTCTTATAAAATTGATGATGAGATGATGGATGGTTTTGGTAATCAAATAGATGAAGAGAATAATGACGAAGAAGATGAAAATTTTTTTAAAACAGATTCTGAAGATGAGGAAGAATTAGAAGATGATTTCGATCAAGAAGACGAAGATCAAAAAGTAGAAAACAAAATTATTATTGAATTACCTCAAGAAACAATAGAACCATTATTTAACAGTTCTTATATTGAAAAATTAATAGGAATAAAGAAAACTATTAAAACAGTGTCTTTAAATTCTATCAAAACTGACAAGGAGGATTTGGATGAAAACTCTATGAAAAAATTTAATGTAATTTCGAGAAAGTCTCTTACAATGAATACTTTTAAATCTTATTTGAAAAAAGATTCGGGAGAAATTACAATTATTGATTTGAGATAATTAAATCAAAAAAATAAATATAAAGTTATATTTTAGTAATTAATATAAATAGAAACAATTATAAATTTAATAAAATGTCTCGGAGTTATGAAGTGATAAATAATTTATTATCCTCCGATGTAAAAGGTATAATAAGGAGACAAGAATTATTATTTGATACTAATTTAAATTTAACAAATCCTATTATTGAAGGTTATTCTACTGATTTGGATATTAATAGTCCTTTAACGGGAAGAATTGGATTTTTGTCTTTTATTTATCAAAATACTTTTTACATTTTTGGTGGTTTTTCGAACGGAAACTATTTCAGTGATTTTTGGAAACTTGATATTTTAAGTGGAAATTGGAAACAATTAAATTTGTTAAATTCACCTTCAGCACGAGCTTTTTCATCAATTTCGTCAAATAATAATTTGTTTTATATCCATGGAGGAAGAAATGAAGAAACTCAATTTAATGATCTTTTTGTATTCAATGCATCAAATGAAAGTTGGAATGAAATTTTAACTACTAATAGACCTCCTATTATCGATAAACATTCTACAATATTTAATAATAATTTTTTGTATCGATTTGGTGGTGAGATTATTATCCAATTTTTTATATGGACAATATTATTCTCTTCTGCTGAAGTTTGGAGATTGAACTTAAATACAAATCAATGGATGAGATTAACAAATTTACCGGAGACAAGAAAAAACATGATCTCCCAAAAAATAGGAAATGAAATTTTTTTATTTTACGGAAATCAATCTGTCCTTTCTTCATTAAATTCGATAATCAGAACATCAATTCTCCAAAATGATGATTTATCTGGTTATGAAATTGTAAATGTTATAGGAAATGAGCATAATGGAAGAGTTTTTATTTCTTCAACAGTTTCACAGAGTAAAATATATTTATATGGAGGAAAAATAGATACAAGACAAAATACTATTCCAATTAATGAATTATCTATATTTGACACAACGACATCAATTTTTACAAAAATTTCTCCCTTTTCACCAAATATATTGAGAACGGGAAGTTCTCTATTTAATTTTAATGGAAATATTTATTTATTTGGTGGTCAGAATCAAATTGAAGATTTGAATGATTTATGGATTATTTCACCGGAGATAAAAAAAATATTAACAAAAAATCCAAAAATTATATTTGTTGATAAAAATTTTTTCGATCTGCGAGGAATAAAAATTTCTGTGAGAAATATAGATGATAAAACATTTATATCTTTTTATACCGAGAGTTATAAAGTCACAATAAAATTGATTTCGTTGGTGATAAAAAATAATTAAAATATTTTCTTATAAAATTAATATTAAAAATTATAGCAATTCCAACAAGAAGCCAATTTTTTATTATAATTTAAAAAACAAAAATATATTGTCTGGCAATATTTTATAAATAAAAATGATTAATACACCCATACCTATTTTAATTCCCACTGGTAGAGCTGATATTGATGATATTCTCAAAAAACGTGCCAGTAAAACAAAAGACGAATCTTTGGAACATTATAGCGCAAAAGTTTATTTAGCAAATTACCTACATGAAAATGACGTTATTGTTAAATTTAAAGATAAAATAATTACGATTCCTAAATGTATTCCTGCTTATGAGGTGCCTTATGGTGGTGTTGTCCCAGATCTAATAGCAGGGAAATTTATTATTGAAATTACAAAGACAAATCCAGTATCTGTGCAAAAAGCAGCATTTTATAGAATGACAAATGAAAATTGGTTTGAATTTACAACTCAGGAAGTTTTTCGATTTATTCATGAAAGAGATCATCTTGTTCCTTTATCTGGTGAATTTAAGCCGGAACCTGAAATTGTTTATAAATCAATTTTGTATTTATATTTCTCAGAAATTGCCAGTTCCCCAAAATACAGAAAAATTCCATATCATCTTTCTGGTATCCCCAAATATAAATCTAATTCTTATAGACAATATAATCAAAAAGAAAATGAATCCATTTGGATTGGAGATTGTATTGGTGGTTATGCTATTTGCCCTTGTTGTAAAGAAAAATTAGTCTATCACAAACCAATAGACAAAATTGATTATTTTAGACATACAAACAAAGTTTATTCCGATTCTAATTATAAACCCAGTAAAGAATTACAAGAAAAATTGGAAGCTCAAGATTGGCTTTGTGAAAATAAACCAAATTTATTTATAAGTTGTGCAGCATTTTGTAAAATTGATAACGCTACATTTACCGGTAAAGGTATCTGGCGTAAAAATGTCAAATGGAAAGAATTTATAGTTGATGTTGTTACTGATGATGGTCTTTTTATTGATGTTGTTCATAATCAGAATTGTAATCCCGAAAAGATTAAAGCTTATAATGATTCTAATCAACGTTGGATTCAAGTTTATGCAAAGGAACCGGGCAGAGTTCTTAACAATAAACCTTATCCATGGAATGTAAAACAATGTTGTAAAGAAAAGCCATTTAGAGATCTTTTGATTAAAGAAAATGGGATCAGAAGATATATTGATTCTATAAATGAAAATTTTTTTAACAATCTTGATAATAAACGTTCTGTTCTTCATAAGAAAGAACCATTTGGGGAGATTCAGAATGGAATCAAAGAAGAATATTATATGAGACAGTCTGCTCAAAACGAAGCGAAAAAAGAATTTTATATAGAACAATTAGTTAAAGATATTCAAATTGAAGAAAATAGGATCAGAGAATATATTGATTCTACAAATGACAATTTTTTTAACAATCTTGATAATAAATGTTATGTTCTTCTAAAAAAAGAAAATATTAAACAAGATTTAAGAAGATGGAAATCAATTCAATCTTTTATCAACGCTCCTTTAGATTCAGAAAATAGTTCAAGAATCAGACTGATTGATTATGCAAATCTAAATTCATTGGCATTTTATTTTGTTGTAGATTTTATGGGAGAAAAATCTAAAAATCCTCTTGTTTTTTCTGAGCAATCGAATAAAGACGTATGGTATAAAAGATTAGCAAATAGAAAATTAGATTATGATCAACGAATGGTTATCGAATATCTTAAATGGGAATCCGATGATTTTTGCAATTTACGAAAACAAGGTAAAATCTGACTGTATATATTTATATAATCTATCAATTGCTATTTTCCAAACAAATTTATAATTATTATTTATTTTTATGATATCGACAATAATTTCCATAAGTAGGTCGACCATCACAGAATAATTTTCTCTCCAAATAACAAGATTCAAAATTAATATAACAAAATAATGGTTCTTTAAATTTCTTTATATAAGACTTATTCCATTTTATCAACACATCATTATCAAAATTTTGTTTTTTCTGTATCGATCGGATAGCATCAGCTAAAGAATTACAAATCCAGAAATCTTCCCATAATGAAATAAGTTCAAGGACAGTTTCCAAATTAAAAAAATCAATATTTATTGAATCATAATGAAAATAAAACCCATTCCATATTGTCATCGATCGAAAAAGATTAATCCATCTTCTTAAAAGAAATTTTCTCCAAGGAAATACTATATCTCCGTGTGTTTTTATTAGATTTAAATATGATGCAATTCTATTTAAATTATAAAATTCTAAAAAATAACAATCTTCGTATTTTATTTTAAAATGTGCTTCAAATATTAAAGTCATATATTCTTTATCAGAAATGAAATATTTAGGAAGATTGTCTCTTGCATGATATTTTGAAGGTCTATGTTTAAATCTTTTGTATAATAAGTATTTTAGGAAATGTATGGATTCTTTTTCATTATTAAAATAATCATTTTTCTGATACAGATGGCAATCCAACATTTCTATTACTCTATTTAATGAAATATTATCATAATTTGAATTTATAAAATATTTAAGAAAAGTGGTATTTAAACGAAGACAATTGAAAACTGATATTGGATCACAAAATTGTATAATTAAATTAATGTATATAATACATGTAAAAATAATATGTTTATTTTTGTCTTTTTGTTCTTTGAACATTTTTTATTTAAGAAAAGAAGAGATGCCGAACAGAATTTTTTAAGAAACTTAATTGAATATTATTCCTTTTAAAAAACTATTTAGCAAGATTGGAAATGAAGATAAAAAAGATGTTTTATAAAACAATTATTGTTGACAGATTCTTTAAATTTATAAATACAGTATCATATTATTATTTCTCTGTCATTCAGCTCCAAGGAAAAATAAATTTATAAATTAAGAAATTATAAGAAGAAGGTTGGTTCTCTACTCTCCTAAAAAATTTATTTAGCTTTAACACCGAAAAAGAGATTAAAATTTGCCAATAGCTTGGATGAAAGAAAAATGAATTAAAACTATTATATATTAATATATAAGATAATATAAATAACAAAAATGTAGAAATAATTTATGATATTCTTAAAAAAATATTCATAAGTATCTTCCAAGGAAAATTAAAACAAAAGATAAATGACAAAAATAATATGATAAATAAGAATAAAATGATAGAAATAGATAAAAAAATTTTTTATAAATTCCCGAAATTAAATTTGTTCTAAACATTTTTCCTCTGCCAGATTATTTTCAAAAAGGAATTTTGTAGCTTTATTTTTTGATATCATATTCATAGAAAATTGAAATTCAATACCGGGCTCACCTATTAGATCCTCTTTTGTTTTTCCTTCATATTCTTTTATATTTACTGCGGTGTTTCCAAACTCTTTGAGAATTTTCTCATTCATATCTTTTGAATCTATAAGAAATAAACTGATTTTTTTACTTTCTCTTAAATAAGAGACAATAATATATTTATGGATATCTTTGTGAAAAGGTCTAATTTGTGAAATTGCTGGTTTATCAGAAATGCTAATTCTTATTTCCAGATTTATTCCATTTTTTGTTTTTGCATCTCCACATTTATCAGATTTTTTTAAAGGTTCCATCCCATATTTCATAATAATAAAATCAGCAATGACATTTCCAATACACTGAGCAGTTAAAATTCTATCCTGCACTGCATAATCAAGAGCTTGTTGCAGAGACCATGAAGAATTTTTCCTAATTTCTTCTTTAAGCTCTTTTGCTGCTGGAAGTTTTCTATTTTCTGAAATTCCAAGACTCGAAATGAAAGATAAAAACTTTGAGATTTGTTCGCTATCATTTGCTGATTTTTTTAAGTAATTGTGGATTAATCTGAGTTTTAAAAGATTTTTTTCTGTTTCGTTGATAATAAGATCCCTTTCTAACTTTTCGATCCCAAAAAAAGTTTGTGTAAAATTCATTTTTAGATTTTAAGAAAAAATTTGAAACTAATAACATTTAAATATAAAAATTTTTAATAAATAACATCATATAAAATTTTAGTTACTTAAAATGACAAGCTATCAGGAAAATATTTTTATCGAGATCGAGTCCAGAAAGAGAGAAATTATTCAAAATGAAGCACTTCTTTTCTTTTTAGAAATGGAATTAAACAAAAATGAAAAAATTTCATCTGATAATAAAAACTTAAAAGAAATATGTCAGAAATTCTATAGCGAATATAAAACAACACCTTCGGATAAACATTACATCAATTTGGAAAAAATTATTAAAGAAAATTATAATTTTACCAAAAAGAAGGATTATTTATTAGAAGAATAATAGAAATATGACTGTTATCTTTCTGGTTGGAAAAGATTGTCACTGTCAATACTTTTCTTTCGATAAAATTAGTGGTTTTTATGTCATCGTGATTAAATATAAAGTTATATTTAATAAATTAAAGTTTTATCAGTAATATGAGAATTTAATGGAGGCGAGCACCCAAATCTCATTATTTCGGGTAATTTTAAATAAATTTTAAAGATTTCATTTCCAAAAAAAGTATTTTGTAATTTATCATTTAAAGTAACTTTTCTTATTTTTTCCAAATAAATTTCTTTGTCTTTTATTCCTTCTTCCCATAATCTTCTAAGAAAAATTTCAGTTTGTAAATCAAAAGTTTGATAAACAGAAGAATTATGTCTTTCAAAAATTTCTCTTTCTTGATCAAAAATATTTATATTTGGGATATTTCTTTCCAAATCAATATTTTTTGATTCGAATATGAGAGAACATCTTTTATGATGTGATTGTGGTGCTTCGGGAGAATAATTAATTGGACACGAAATAAATTCTTCAAAGAGAGTATATTTAGGTTTTTTATTTGTGTTCATGAATTCGTTAATAATAAAATAATTAGGTTTTATTTCTCCAAAATTTGTTAATAATACACCTCCTTCATTATTTCCTTCTCCCGGAATTTCAATTATATTTACTTGTTTATTGATATATTTTTTTATTTTTTCTAAATTTTCTATACCTCCTCGATCATTAAAATATTTTAATGGATTAGGATTCCATACAAGATCAATTTTATAATTATTGAGATTATATTTATTAATAAAATTATGAATGGAATTCAATTTTGTTTTATTATCATGATGTTGCATGATAAATATATTTTTTTCAAAATCCCTGATAATTACTACTATACATGTTCTAATTGAATATGTTATAAGTCCAGAATATTTTTCATTATCCTTTTGAATGGTAGCTCCTTCATTTTGCGAAATGACTAATACTGATTTTTGCATTTTTAAAGAAAATAATAAATTTTAATATATATTAGAAAACTTTTGCAAATAAAAACTTAATGATTTACATAAAAAGGAATAATTTTTAGTTCAAATTGAACCATTATCCTCTAAATGTTGTTTAATTCAAAAACATAAATATAATTTGGTATTTCAATCTCTAAATAATTTATTTTGTATCTAAGCAGTAAAATATTGATTGTTGTTAGGACCAATAAAATATTGATTGTTGTTAGGACCAATAAAATATTATAGCCATCTAAATAAGAACACAAAAAATTGATTTGTTATTGTAATTAATGAAAACCTGAATTTTCCTGATAAAAAACAGCAACGACCGCTACAAATAAGAAATATTATTAATTAAAAAATGTTAAGAAGAACTTACAATATATTAAAACTAACAAAATATGAAATAACGGTCTTCGAAAACAAATTCCCAAAAAATAACGGTGTCCAACAATTTTGCAATTTTCTTAGACTTTCATACAAAAAACCAAATATTTATGGAAAAGTCATAAATAATTATATAAAATTATTAGATTCACAAATGAACAAAGATTTAGTTCTTTCTGCAAATCTCCTAATGACAAAATTCTTATCAGAGCATTTCTTCTTTATAAATTTAGGCGAAATCTCATTTATCTTTTTTCTTTTTAAAAAAAATTTAACTTACGAAACATCAGAAATCAATTATCAATTGATCTTAAAAAGCTCAGAATATGAAACTTGTAAATATCCCCACAGATATATCAATTATTTAGAAGAAAATATCCAATATTTTCAATATCATCTAAGAGACATAAAAGAAAAAAGAAAAATATCTAATAAAATTTTAGCAAGCACCGGATATTTTTTAGGAAATAACAATATTAAATTTAATATTGATTTCTTTAAAAAAATTCTCAGTCTGTATGTTTTTCTTTATATTCAAGAAGACAAATTTGAACCAAAATTTCTTTACAGAGCCCAAGGTTTTTTAAATAGAGCAGACTCAGAAACAAAAATTGAATTTCTCACTGAATTAAAACACCAAAACGAAAACTTTACTATTTTTCATAATAAAAATTCAAATCTCCTATGTGAATTAGTTGGACCTCTTCCTCTAAAGAAAAAAGTAATTATTGATCACAAAGCTCTCTTAGAAGAACTCATTAAAATTAAAGAAGATGATAAATTGATAGAATTTTTTAATAATCTATCTTTCTACGAAAAATCAAATTCAGATTTTCTTGAATCTGTGGAAAAATGGTTTTTTAGCATTTTAGGTATCAAAAACAATAGGCAAATTATTAATAGAATTAAAAATCAATTTTTAAATAAACCAAAAGTAATCGAATTGGAACATTCAGTAATTGATACGTATGACTGGAAAGGACAAAAAATAGATTCAGAAACGAAAGTTTTAACAATGAATATTTTAATGCCTTCTATTAAATCTTTCAGTTTTTTGCGTGTAGACACAGAAATTCCTTTACTTGTTCAATTCATAAGTATAAAAAATGGATTTTATGCGGGTTTTGGCGGAAGTAGCAGTATTAAATTAAAAGCAGATACAGATGGAAAAGTAACTCCAACAACTCTTATTTCATTAAATAAAACAGATTTATCTTTTTTATGGCCTTTATTAAAAATTCTCCCCGTTGAAAGTTTTATTTATTGGAAAAGAATGTTTAATCCAACACCATCAACAAATAAAGTTATTACAGGTGAATTTTTAGTTGGTTATTATAAGGATTCTCATGTTAAATTTGGTGATTTTACTTGTTTTGATGGAACTGGTTTTATTAAAAAAAGTGTTTTGGGAAATTATTACAAAGAATTAGAAAGCGCACCAATATATTCAAAAAGAAAACCTATTCAACATTTCCAAGCCTTTCATTCGATTAAATCAACATCTATTTATTATAAAGACAGTATAAAAGAATTAGCAAAAAATAACATTAATTTAATTAGAAATTCATTAAAAGAACTGTCAATTAGAGAAATCTATAGTATCTTGACAACCGGAGGTATCCAAGAAGGAGGGACATTAATTGCAATCCCAACACACAAAGAAAAACCAATTTTACATAAAAAAACTAACTCTATTTTATTGGGAAAGATGCCTTATGAGAAAGAAAACAATATTCAATTATTCGAGGAAAACGAAATTGAAAATTTTGATGAAACTAACAACCCAGAGAATGATTTCAATAATTCAATCAACAAAATTCTTGGATTTCAATATAGTTTCACTGCTGTAGATGAAAAATCAAATTTTATTTTTAATAAAGGAATTTTTATTGTTATTGATGATAAAGATTGGAATTATGAAGAAGACATTATTTTTTCTCAAAAAGACATGAAAGTAAATTCAGGATGGAAAGAAAAGAAAATTCTCCCTGAACACGGATCCAAAGTTAAAAACAATGGAATTTTAACACCAATTCAAAATTATGGTTTTGGAAGTTTTATTGGATTGCCCCCTAAATTACAAGTTGATATTTTCTCTGGTGATTATGATGGAGATACAATTATATTTGAATATATGACTGATGAGAAAAAACATACACGAAAATTACTAAAACATGAATTTGCTAAGTTAGAATCTTTTGAAGTTGCAAAAAGAAAAAAAACTTTTACGATTGCAGATGAAAGTCCATTTCGATTCAAAAGAATTATTTATTCTCGTGAGATAAATCTTTTAACACTTTTTACAAAATTGTCGAATGTTTATAGAGCTTTAAAAAAGGAATATCAAGTTTTTATTGCAGAAAAGATGAACAAAAATGAAGAAATAAGAGAAATAACAGAAAGAATTCTTGGAGAAAATAATGATAAAAATCCGGTTTCTGATATTAAAAAAATTCTTTCAGAAGGAATAAAATCTGGAGCGGATGCTTTAAAAACAGATATTGATTGGGATGATTTAAGAACTTTTTCAAAAATTCTTTCTATTTTCTTTAAAGTTTTGAAATTACCCGAGAATGTGATTTTTTCGAAAACATTGTGTGTGAAAATGTATAATGAGAAACTTAATTTTAAGAAGATTTTAGATGAAGCTTTATCTCAAAAATTCTTTTTTGATTCAATGCCATTGGATATTTTGATTGAAACTTTAAAATTGATGTCAGAGAAGGATATGGAAAAATTGTCTGTGGCAATTTATAAGAAAATTGGTGGTAAAGAGGAAGATGATTTTGATTTTTTAGTTTGAAATTCTGATTTGTGAATTTGCGGAATATTGTGATGAATGCGAAAATGGATTACAAGAGAGGTTCAGCCTATTCATCAAAAAATATGGTTATGGTTTAAGAAAATGGGAGCAAGAGAAGATGTAGACAAAATATCTGCCAGGTCAAAGATTTATTGGATGAAGTAAAAGAGCTCAAGGAAGAAAAGTTTAGAATGCGAGGGCAAAATTGAACATTTGACAGCAGAGATTTAGATGCGGAGATAAGAAGACGGGATGCAAAAAGAAAAGAGATTTTAGAAAAATTTCATAAGATAGGTTCTCTTGAGCGAAAAATTGATGGTTTGGGAGCAAAATGATAATGAGCAAGATAGAAAAATTAAAATGAAGAATTTGGAGCTGAAGAGGAAATTTGTGATACTCTTAAGTAAAAATTTTGCAGGGGGATATAATGTTACATAATAAGAATAACACAAAAGTAAGAAATTATAAACATATAAATAATGTGGAAACTGGAGAATAAGTTAAAACAAATAAATTTATTGGTTGATGTTGGAATCTATCTTCTTAAAAATTTTAGTTTTCGTATGTGCTCTTTGCGAGATATGTTACAGATCTTAATTCTTATGTTTGTAGTTTTAAATCACAAAAGTTGTTTGATGTTTTCACTGAACTTGGATGGGTAAAAAATATTGGTAGACAAAAATCAGTTGTGGAAATAAGGTTAACGTATGATGAGATTGATGAATATTTTGAATTTGTTGAAAATGAATGAGATGGTGGCAAATGATTTTCTTTCTCGGCTGTGAATCCTAAAAAGATAAAAATTGCTTCATTTTTCAAATTAACGCTTTTTG
>Ga0213839_1001038_pt1 | contig 20722 bp, 18 predicted proteins | sample SWPATP21_FD_160075 | JGI IMG/M metagenome (GOLD analysis project Ga0213839, IMG submission 160075) | Coastal seawater microbial communities from Marineland, Florida, United States - SWPA TP2 #1 | ecosystem: Environmental > Aquatic > Marine > Coastal | place: USA: Florida | collected 2016-08-14
GTGGGCGAGCCCGAACGTCGTCAGCAACTCCGTGGTGCGCCGGCGGGCCGGTTCGGGCTCGATCCCTTGAAGTGCGGCAAAGAAATGCAGGTTCTGCCGACCGGTGAGGCGCCAGAAGAAGCTCCGATCCGAGGTGGTGACCAGGCCGATCTCACCGAGAGCGGCCGAGAGCCGATCCGGGTAGCGGTGCCCGGCGACCTCCACGGCTCCCTCGTCGGGTCGGATCAGTCCGGCGCAGATGCTCATGAGGGTGGTCTTGCCGGCGCCATTGGGTCCGAGCAGGGCGACGCACTCGCCCATGTCGACCGAGATGGACACGCCAGCGAGGGCCTGGACGGGGTCGCCCGTGGTTCCACGCAGGGCGTCCAGGAGACCCCCACGCGCGAACTGCTTGCTGACGTTGTCGATTCGCAGCATGGACGGTCGCTCTGGCTGGTGGATGGGGACGCTCGTCGTCGTCAGGACGAGAGCGGCGCCAGGTGTCCCTGTCCGCGGAGGGTTCCGACGTCGATGTCGGCGATGCACCGTACAGGTACGAAATCCAGCTCGAGGGTGCCCTCCAGGTGGACTGCGCCTGTGCCAGCCTCGAAGTCCGCGGTGCCGAGGTCGGTTGCTTCGGGGTCGAGGGTGACCCCCAGCTCCGTGCCACCCGTGGTGTCCGTGAATCTCATCAGCACGTAGTTTCGACGGATGCTCTCTCCAAGCCTCGCCGCAGTGGGCTCTGGGCGAGTGGAGATCACGACGGGGTGCTGCCCTCCGGTCAAGCGCTCGACGAGCGTGGGCCCAGAAGGGGGTGCGGGTGTGGGGGCAGGTGCAGGTTGCCGGGCAGCCGCCTCCATCGCCTGGCGGAGGCTGAGAGGGCGCATGTCGACCCAGACCTCCTCGATGTGCGCGAGGCAGTCTGCCTTGGAACCCGTCTGGCCCGCACTGCGCCAGCCCGCAGGCAGCTCGCGGTTGGCGGGCCAGATGGAGTACTGCTCCTCGTGGTTGACCACGACCGTGTAGGTGGCCTCGTCGAGCGTGAGATCAGAAGACATCGGGGCGCTCCGGAGCGCGAGGGGTTCGTAGGGGCTTGAGGGGCATCACCATGTGGCGTTGGGCTGCCAGCAGCGGCGAAGATGGCGCGAGAAAGTCGCTCTGAATGGACCGTCTTCGTTCGGGAACCAGTGGTCCCCGTCGAAGACTTCGTCGTCGTATCGGGCTGTGGTGAACTGTGCCCAGCGACCGAGAGCCTGCCACCGCACCAGGGCGTCGGCGCGCCCGCCGTACACGGTGAGATCGCAATCCACCGACGGTGCGGAGGGCCGGAAGGTGTGTCCCAGTGAGAAGTCGGTCCGCAACGGTGGGAGCAACACCTCCCGCATGGACGGGTGGTCGAGCAAATCGTCGGAGGTTCCCTGCAGGGTCCGTAGCTCCTCGACGAGGGTGTCGTCATCGAGGAGGTGGAGCGGGCGGTAGCGCACCCCTGCGTCGGGGGGCTCGCACGCCGATGCGAACAATCGGGTGGGTGGGAGACCGCGACGGGCAAGCTCGAGCGCGAGCTCGTAGGCCACCAATGCTCCGACGCTGTGGCCATGGATCGCGAACGGCCGATCGACGAGGGGGGCGATGGCGTCACACAGGGCTTCGACCAGTCGGGCCATGTCTTCGATGGCGTCTTCGGCGATGCGGGGACCTCGCCCGGGATACTGCGCCGAGTGCAGCTCGACGTCTGTGGGCAACCAGTCACACCAGTCGCGGTATGCGTAGGCAGAGGCCCCAGCAGATGGCAGACAGAACAGCTTCAGCCTGGAGTCGGGACGCGGCTGATAGCACGCGAACCAGCGGGAACGGGGTCTAGTCATCGGTTGGATTTCTAATTACCCTGCCCGAGGAATTTCTGCCAAGCCAGAAGGACCTGTCCAGGGTACTTGGGCGAGAGGAGGATGGGGCATGGGGGCGGGCTCGACGTATCGCCAGATCGAGTCGCGGACCGAGCTGTCGGTCGCTGAGTTCCGAGAAGTCTATCTTGCACAGCAGAGGCCGGTGGTTCTGCGGGGGTTCATCAACGATTGGCCGGCCCTTCGGAGGTGGGCTGACGACGCGACGCTCAGGGAGCGTGCCCGGGGGATCCACGTCCCACTCCGCGGCTATACCGACTACACCGAGGACGGTTCGGAGCTGCTCGGCGACGGCGATTGCGTCATGGAGAACCTGACCGATTTCGATCATGCCCTCGATGTCGTGACCGGAGCGGTCGACGCCGGGCACATGACCTACACTCGCCGTTTCCGGCTGAAGCCCCACTTCGGCCTCTGGGACGACATCGTTCGCCCGCCGTTCCTTCCCGAGGGGCAGAAGCTCGACGGGCCCTATTTCTGGTTGGGCCCGGGGAACACCAACACCCACTTCCACTGGGACCCACTGCCCAACCTGTTCTGCCAGGTCCGGGGCCGAAAGCGGTGGGTGCTGCTCGCGCCGAGCGAAGCCAAGCTCGCCTACCCGGTGCGGTTCAGCCCCTCCACCCTGGTGCGCAACGTAGGTATCCGCAATCGAAAGCCCCTTTGGCTCCTCAACCCATTTGCAACGTTCAAGTTCCTCAATGTGTTCAGCGTCGACGGCGCTGCCCCCGACTACGACCAGCATCCCCGATTCCGGGATGCGCACCCGTTGGAGTGCACGGTCGAGCCGGGCGATCTGTTGTTCGTTCCGTACCTGTGGCTGCACTCTGTGTCGGCGATGGGCGGCACGAGCATCTCCGTGAACTGGTTCTTCCCTGACGAGAATCGCGCGCGGTGGACGGAGCGGGTGCGTTCGCTCCGAACGGCCAGCCTCCACTACGGACTCCGCGACCACGGGCTGACACGATGACATACGCTCGTGCTCCCAAGGACGACGACGCCTGGATCGCTGCCCTGGTCGAACGGCACCAGCCCGGCTTCGGCCTCGAGCAAGCCTTCTACATCGACGGTCGCGTCTTCGAGCGGGATCTGGAACGCTTCTTCTACAGCCACTGGTTCTTCGCCGGACACGCCAGCCGTGTGGTGGAGCCAGGTGACTACTTCGTGTTCCCTCTCGGGAAGAGCTCTTTCGTGGTCGTTCGAGGTGCAGACGGGAAGATCCGAGCATTCGCCAACGTGTGTCGGCACCGAGGCTCGCTGCTCTGCACGAAGGAGCACGGCCGAGCGACCCGCCTGCTGTGCCCATTCCACGCATGGTCCTACGACACCACCGGCCGGCTCCGGTCGGCGCCGAACATGTCCGAGGGCTTCGATCGGTCGGGCCACGGCCTGCGGCGGATCCACGCCCGTGAGGTGTTTGGGTTCGTGTACGTGAGCCTGGCGGAGCATCCCCCCGACCTCGAGCCGGGGATCCAGGCGATTCGTAGCTTCGTCGAGCCTCATGGTTTCGACCAGGCGCGTATTGCCGCTCGGCGCGAGGTCGTGCTCCAGGCCAACTGGAAGCTGGCAATGGAGAACTTCCTCGAGTGCTACCACTGCCCGGCGGCGCACCCGGAATATTGCACGGTCAACCCACGCTCCCACTTGATCGGGCTGCCGAATCTGCACCCCGACGTGGCCTCGGAGATGCTGACGTGGATCCAGCAGGCGGCGGCGCTTGGGCATCGGGTCGGCGGTGTTGCTCATGATGGCGGACGGCACGAGGAGTCATGTGCGGTCAACCGGGACCCACTGGGCGCGGGCTTCCTGACATCGAGCCAGAACGGCCAGCCCGTCGCGCCCGTGATGGGGGCCCTCAATGGGTGTGATGGAGGCCAGACCCAGTGGAGCATTGGCCCTGTGAGCTACGGCATCGCTGACTGCGACCACGCGGTGCTGTTCCGCTTCCTGCCGCTTGCGCCCGACCGGACCTCGGTGAGCTTGACCTGGCTCGTCCACGAAGATGCCGTCGAGGGCGTCGACTACGAGGTCGACCAGGTCACGTGGATGTGGGCTGCCACGTTTCCCCAGGACGAGATCCTGATCAACGAAACCCAGCGTGGCGTGCGCTCGGACCGATACCGGGCAGGGCCCTATGCGCTGACAGAATCCGTGACCCTGGATTGGCTCGAGCGCTACCTAGCGGAGATTCGATGAACGAGGCGAGCCAGCAGGCGACCGAGCAGCGGGTCCAGGCGTTGATTGCGCGTTGGCGGAGCGGCTACTCGCTGGAGCAGGAGTTCTACTCCGATGCGGACGTGTTCGCGCGCGACGTCGAGCGGGTGTTCCATCAGAACTGGTTGCTGGTCGGACACGTGGCCCGGGTTCCGCGTCGCGGGGACTTCTTCCTTACTCAGATCGCCCAGACGACCCTGATCATCGTCCGGAGTGCCGACGACAAGATCCACGCGCTGGTCAATCTGTGTCGCCACCGAGGCTCCACGCTGTGTGGCCGGTCGGAGGGCAACGCGAAGAGCTTCGCCTGCCCCTACCATGCGTGGGTCTACGACACCCGGGGCGAGCTACTGCGGGCCAAGCACATGCCCGATGGTTTCGACCCGACCGAGTATCGCTTGCACCGGGCGGCCGTAAGGGTGTTCGAAGGGTTGATCTTCATCAACCTGGCCGAACAGCCCCGTGACCTCGGGCCGGCGATCAACGACCTGACGCCGTACGTCGGGCCCCACGGGCTGAAGGACGCAGCGATCGCCCACCGTGAGGTCTTCACCATGGAGGCCAACTGGAAGCTCGCGATCGAGAACTACCTCGAATGCTACCACTGCCCGGTCGCCCATCCCGAGTATGCGATCGTGCACGACGACGAGAACATGGACCGGATGCTCGAGTGGCTGCAGCTCGCCGGCAAGCTTGGGCACAAGGTCGGGGGCGTTGGTCGCGAGGGCCTGGCGGTGCCACCGACGGTCCAGGACTACGGTGTGACTCGGATACCGCTTCGAGAGGGCTTCCTGACGTCGAGTCGAGACGGGAAGCCCCTGGCCCCGCTGATGGGGTCTCTCGCTGACTATGACGGGGGCCAGACCTACATGGCCATCGGCCCCGTGAGCTTCGGCGTCGCGGACTCGGATCACGCGATCATCCTGTGCTTTCTGCCGAGCAGCCCCACGTCGACCCGGGTCGAGATCTCATGGCTCGTGGCGGGGGATGCCGTCGAGGGGATCGACTACCAGCTCGACGACCTGTTGTGGATGTGGGGGCGAACCATCCGACAGGACCTGACCGTGGTGAAGGCCCAGCAGCAGGGGATCGGATCGAGGTTCTACGAGCCGGGGCCCTACTCGCGGCACGAGGGCCAGTTGGAGCGTTGGAACACATGGTACCTGGAACAGATCCGTTGACCGACGCGAGCCCAACGTCACGGACACCCGCCAGCGCGCCACGGGAGGAGAGCACCCTGTACGGGATGTTCGAGGCTCGGGTTCGCGAGGGAGCGGATCACGTGGCCGTAGAGCACGACGGGGTCCGACTCACGTTCGGCGAGCTGAATCGGCGTGCAAACCGGATCGCCCACTATTTGAGGGATGTCAGCAGGGTTCGACCTGACGACCGGGTGGCGGTCCTCGCTCGTGATCCGGTCTCGGTCGTCGTCGCGATGCTGGCTGCGGTGAAGGCGGGAGGCGCGTATGTGCCGCTCGATCCGGACCACCCGCCGGCCCATGTCCAGCAGATCCTCGAGGACGCCGACGCTCGCTGTGTGCTGTTCGAGTCGGCCTGCGCCGCGAGCCTGGCCTTCTTTGCGGGCGAGCTGTTCCCCCTCGACGTGATGGCCGACCACCTCGACACTTCAGAGGCCAACCCCGAGCCGACCAGCGGCCCGGCGGATCTCGCGTACGTGATCTACACCTCGGGGACGACGGGCGCCTCGAAGGGGGTCGCCGTCGAGCATCGAGCGATCGTCCACACATTGTGTTGGCGAAACGCCTACTACGGTTTTGGACCGGGGGAGACCCTCCTGCAGCTCGCACGGCCGACCTTCGACAGCTCGGTTGCCGACATCTTCTGCGGGCTCACCTCCGGGGCGCGGCTGATCCTGTTGTCCCGCACCCAGGTCACCAACCACTCCTACCTGGTGGATCGGATCCACCACCACCAGGTCACCTACTTCCTGATCACGCCCGCCCTGTACCGGCGTTTTCTGAGCGGCATGCGAGCGGGGGACTTCGGCTCGCTTCGACAGGTGACCGTGGCCGGAGAGTGGTTCACGATGGATCTGGTGCACGAGCACCACCGTCGATTGCCCCACGTGGCGATGCACAACGAATATGGGCCCGCCGAGAATGCCGTGTGTTCGACAGTGCACCGCGTGAGGCCCTCGGACGAACGGGTCTTGATCGGCCGCGCGATCGACCGTGTCTTGGTGGAGCTGCTGGACGAAGACGGTGCGCCGGTCCCCGTGGGCGATGTCGGCGAGCTGTACCTGACCGGACCGGGTCTGGCACGGGGCTATATCGGTCAAGGAGAGCCCACCCGGGCTCGGTTCTTCGTGGCGACGTCGGGGCCCCATGCGGGTAGGCGCGTGTATCGTACCGGGGACCTCGCACGGGAAGTGGACGGCGCTCTGCAGTTCGTCGGCCGGGTGGATCGACAGGTGAAGATCCGGGGCCAGCGCGTCGAGCTCGAGCACATCTCCCGATGCCTGCAGCAGGACGCTGGGGTTGGCGATGTCTACGTGACCTACCGGGACGACGCCCATGCCAACCAGGGCCTGTTCGCCTTCGTCACCGGGGTGACGTCCGCGGACCTGGCGCGACTCCGGGACCGAGCCCGACAGCTCCTACCGGCGTACATGGTGCCCACCGTGCTGGAGGCGGTGCCGGAGATCCCCATCACCGGCAACGGCAAGGTCGACGAAGCACGTCTTCTCGCCGCCTGGGTCGCGCCGCACGCTGTCGGGAGCGCCCCAGCCAGCCCGGTCGAGGAGCAGCTCCTGGGACTGTGGAAGCGGGTGCTGCCGAGTGCGTCCTTTGGCGTCGAGGAAGACTTCATCGTCGCCGGGGCGGACTCCCTGGTCGTCATGGACCTGGTCGCTGGCGTGGAGGATGAGTTCGGAGTGCGCTTGGGGGCTTCCGACCCATACAAGCACCGAACGGTGCGCGGCTTGGCCGCGTTGATCGAGACAGCCCGTCACGCGACCCTCCAGCATGGAGTCCGAGAATGAACCCTGGCGGTCACTTCGACGCCGTAGACCACGACGTGGTGATCTGTGGCGGTGGACTCGCCGGGGCCTGCCTGGCCAAGCAGCTCCGGGATGCCCTTCCCGGGCTGTCGGTGCGGGTGTACGAACGCACGCCTTCGCCGCTTCCGGTGTCGGCCTACAAGGTCGGAGAGTCGACGGTGGAGGTCGGTGCGCACTACCTCGCCGAGGTGGTAGGCCTCCGGAAGCACATCGACTCAGAGCACCTCGAGAAGCTAGGCCTTCGGTACTTCTACAATGGCACGGTGGACGGGCTGCCAGGTGCTGCGGAGTTCGGGGTGACCCGGTTCCTCCCTGCGCCGTCCTACCAGCTCGATCGGGGCGTCCTGGAGGAGACGCTCCGGGGACTGGTCCAGGAAGCGGGGGCCGACTTCTTGGAGGGCGTTCGCATCACGGACATTCGCCTTGGGGAAGGAGCAGCACCCCACGAGGTGACCGTCCAGGATCGCGAGGGAGCGACGGAGACGGTGTCCTGCCGCTGGGTGATCGACGCGATGGGACGGCGTCGCTTCCTACAGAAACAGCTGGGACTCGCCATGGCTGCCCCCCATCGCCACAGTGCCGTCTGGTGGCGGCTCGCTGGTCGCCTGGACATCGATGAGGTGGTGGCCAGGAGTCACTCTGCCTGGCACGCCCGGGTCGCGGAACCCCGATGGAATTCCACGAACCACTTCATGTTCGAGGGCGGATGGATGTGGGTGATCCCGCTCGGAACGGGCCACACCAGCGTGGGCATCGTCGCCTCCGAGGCCCAGCACCCCTTTGCCACCTTCAACACGCTACAGAAGGCACTGGCTTTTGCGGCCGAGCGGGTGCCGGAGCTGGCTGGTCCAATGCGGGCACTCGAGGTGCTCGATTTCCTCGTCATGCGGGGCTACAGCCATTCGTCACGGCAGGTCTTCTCAGGGGACCGGTGGGCCTGTGTCGGCGAGTCTGGAGTCTTCGCTGACCCGTACTACTCGGTGGGTTCGAATCTGATCGCCTACGCCAACGGGTTCACCACGCGGATGATCGCGCAGGACGTCGAAGGCCGTTTCGACGCTGGGCTGGTCACCCACGCGAACCGCTACTACCTTTCACTGGCCGAGAACCTCACACACAACATCCAGCTCGCCTACCCGTTCCACCATCGGCCGGGCATCATGGCCCTCAAGACCATCTGGGACTACTACGTGGGCTGGGCATTCTCCGATCCTCAGTACTACGAGCAGACCTACCTTCATCCGGCGCAGAGCGCTGTCATCAGCGGCCTCGGCGCACGGGTGGTGGCGATCCAGGCCCGGGTCATGGGGCTGTTCGAAGTCTGGGCGAGGCAGGGGGAGGAGAGCAGTCTGGCCTTCGACTACATCGACTACATCGACGACCTGCCTACCCTGGCCCGTCTGTTCGAGCAGAGCTTGCCTCGCGACAGGGTTCGTGCATTCGATGTGGTGATGCGGCATATCCGTGAGGGGATCGATCGGATCGAGGAGCTGGCCCACGTCCTGTTCTACCTGGCATTGGACGATGTGCTGCCCGAGGAGGCGTCGAGGGTTCGGGCTGCTGGGTGGCTGAACGTGTCGGCCCTGAGCCTGCAGCCCGACCAGTGGGAGGCCGACGGGCTGTTTGCGCCACGCAGTCGCCCACGCATGCCCGAGCTGGCAGCTCTCGATACGGAGATCCGATCGTTGTTCCGAGTTTTGGAGGTCGTATGAGCAAGCCAATCTTCCGCCTTGGTCCGGAGACCGAGCGGCTCTCCCATCGAGAAATGCGGGTCGACGACGCCGAAGCGGTGCTCGCGTTCAATGGCAACCAGGAGGTCATGAAGCTGACGGGCGAGCCTTTGTGGACGGACCTGAAGCAGACCCGGGAACGCCTGGCGAACTACGCCGAATTCGAGACCCACGGTTTTGGGCGTTGGGGAATGGTCTACAAGCCCGAGGGCCGGCTCATCGGATTCTCTGGTTTCAAGTACCTTCCGGAGCTGGACGAAGTGGACCTGGGGTACCGCCTGCTCCCCGAGTATTGGGGCCGCGGACTGGCCACCGAGTCTGGTCTGGCGTGCATCCGCTTCGGCTTCGAGACGATGGGCTTCGATCGCATCATCGCTCTGGTCCTACCAGAGAATGCCGGTTCGATTCGCGTGGCCGAGAAGATCGGCATGCACGACACGGGACGAATCGAGATCGACGACGAGACCGCCCACCGGTTCGTTGCAGAGAAGGCTGACTGGTTGGCGCTCCACCGCAGTTGACGGGACCTACAGGGGGGCTGCACCCTCTTCTGCGCCGCCGTCCTCCTCTGCGCCGCCGTCCTCCTCTGCGGGCGCATGGAGCACGTCGTATCGGCAGTGACCCTCCGTGGTGAGGAACTCGAGGTCGGTCAGCTTCTGAACGAGCAGGTCGGCGAGTTTCTGGTGGGTCGCCTCGCTGAAGTGGCCGTCGAACTCGTGGCCGCGATTCGGGATGGCTCCTGCATCGAGCTCGATCATCTGGTAGCCGCGCCGCTCGACGATCTCGCGCAGCTCGTCGTCTTTCCAGAAGGTAGCGAGTACGAGCTTCTCGCCGCGTGCTTCGACGATGTCTCGTACCTCGTCCAGCCGCTCGAGGGACTTCTTGAGCGAGACCGGTACAGGGAGCAGATCGTCGGTCTGGTGGCGCTTCTCGACGTAGCTCTTGAGCAGGGCGGCGAGGGGCGTATCGACTCGCCGCCGATACAGATGGACGGCGGCTCGGAAGGCGTAGGAGGCGTCGTACAGAGCGATGGTCTTCGTGTGGGAGAGGATGAAATCCACCTCGTCCTTGGCGGTCTCGAGGGAGTTGGGGGAGTCTCCGCTGTAGATCACGACGTGGCCACGGTAGACCGTGCGGCGGACGTTGGCGAACACGAAGGGCAGGTGAACCCAAAGCAGCACCAGGTCGGGCTCGTATTGACCGGCCTCGTGCTCGAGTAGTCGCAGGATCTCTCGATCTCGAAATCGACCATCGATGGACAGGTTCAAGATCTGTGTCGGCGCGCCCTGGGCGTGGAAGGCGTTCTGCATCTTCATGGCGAAGTCCTCTTCACCGTCCAGCCAGATGCCGGTCGCCAGCGATGAGTCCACGATCGCGATCCGGCAGGTGTCCTCGGGCTTCTCGACCTCGAAGTCGTAGCCGTAGAACCCGCGCTGGTTGATCGTGAAGTCCTTGCAGATGCTCGGGATGCACAGCCGGCCTTCGGCACCGGGGATGTATCGGTAGCCGATGGTCGGGCTTGGCTCGTAGACGAGCGGATATGACTGGATCCTGAGCTGCTCCTCGTAGTTGATCCGGAGAAAGATCTCGGATCCCACGAGAGCAGCCACGGCCAACGCCAGAAGCGAGGCCAAGGCCCTCAGGAACAAGCGCGCCAGGGCACGGGCCCTGGCGCGACGTGGCTCTTCGGTAGACGTGGCGCTGCCTCTACTCGGCCATTTCCTCGAGCTTTCCGATGTCGATCTGATCCAGGACCTGCTGGAGCTGCTCGATCGTCTCGATGCCGCTGCCCTCGATGAGGATGCCGTAGCGATCGGCCACGCCGACCATGATGACGCCCGTGTTCACAGTGGCGTCGAACAGGTCCCAGCCAGCGACGTCGTAGTTCTCATTGCGATGGGTCTCGACGAAAGAGCCGTCGTCGCTGGTGCCCTGGGCGAGCTCAAGCTCAAACTCGGAGGCGTTGAGCAGGATGCTGCCCTGGTCATCCTCGGTCTCGATCTCCGTGACAATGGCGGAGCCCTGGGAGATCAGGATCGAGCCCTGCTCGCGAGCCATGGTGACGCCGGAGAGGGACAACAGGACGGAGGAGGACTCCTGGCCCATGTTGATGATGCCGACACCCGTGGACTGGGGCAGGGCGATGCCGAGGTAGTCGATGAAATCGTCAGCCTTCTCGACGTCGAAGGAGCCGGCACCGGAGACCTGAGCGAGGCCACGGCCAGCGAGGAAGTTCTTGTAGTTCTCGGGCGCAGCGACGAGGTCGGTGAGGTAGATGTTGATCCGAACCCCTTCCAGCGAAGACCCGTCGTCGCCATCGAAGTACACGCCGGCCTCGGCGATCTCCGCCGGCTTGGCCACGGTAGTGGCATCGGAGCCTGCCTGCGACATGCTCTCGAGCTTCGTCGGCAGCAATGCTGCCAACTCGGCTGCAGGGACCGGGCTGGCAGCCAGTGCCTGGCTCGACCAGGTGAGAAGAGAAAGGCCTCCAATTGCCAAGGCGCGCGTCATCATGGGTGGTCCCCCTTGTGCCGGAAATCCGGTGTTGTTCTCTAGTTTCGGTGTGATGCCGGAAGGTTCCAACAACGCCCGCTCGACGACACGTCTCGCGCGACAGTGTCAACATAGACCTTCGATCGGAATCCTGCAATCACTGAATTTCCGTGAGGCGCTTTTCCCCCCAGGAGCACGGACTGTCGACGGTCTGTGTGGAGCCCGGAGCCACCCTCGACTCCGAGATGAGAGCTGGAGAAGAGCGCCCATCGAGCTGGGCTTGGCGCCATGAGAATCCAGCTCCTCACGGCCGTGGAGGAAGCGCGGGCACGCCTTGAGGAAGTCTCCCTCGAGGCCTTTCGGGATGCCGTCCGAACACCGGACGAGGGGAGAACGGACCTGCAGGCGCCGATTCTGTCGGCCTACGAACGCATGGTCACCGCTCTTGCCCTGGGATGCGGCTCTATCTTGCGGGCAAAGGGGACAAGGAGCGCTTTCGACGTCGGTACTATGCCGAGATTTCGGAACGAGTTTACCGAAGAGACTCCGAGGAAGAAGGCCGCAACAGACTTGGGACTCCGTACCGCGCGCTTCGCAAGGTCTACGATGAGTGGGAGAACCGGGAGAACTAGTAGGCCAGATGGACAACGGCGAAGAGTGGCCGCGGTCTCTTCGCGGCATGAGGTCAGCCGACGAACGATACAGACTCGGCGCGTCCGTACCGCCGCTGGCGGCGTCATGTTCTCGAGGGTGTCGTAGAGCGCGTCTAGGAACGCAGACGGCGGGACCTTTTCGGTCCAACCTGGATTCTCAGGGTGCAATCGCCTCCTGTGGCTTCTTGCGCATGAACCGATCGAGCTTCGGAACGTCCGCAGATCCGCACCGTAGCTCGATCACGAGCTGCCGATGTTCGACGCGCCAGACGACCTTCGCGGAGCGAGGCCCCGTCGTCGTCGTGACCGTCCGGGAAGCGCCATCGGGCCACCGCCGCGTTGGGGCCACACCGACCGACAGCGTGGCGAGCAGGTGCCTCGGCCACGTCCCACCGTCCTGACGGTCCATGGTCGGGGGACCCGCCGCTGCTGCCCCCCGCCGGAAGGCTCCGTTCTCCCCGGCTGGGAAGGCGCGGCCGTCGACGGCGTGGTGCCCGGAGCCGCCTACACAGACCCAGGCCCCGTCGTCGTGACCGCCCGGGGAGCGCATCGGGCCACCTCCGCCGAGGGGTTGGAGCCACACCGACCGATCGACCATCTGGCCACCTTCGCCCACACGTTGGAGCCGCGCCGGCCGGACGCGTGGCGGCGAGGTTGTGCCTCGACCACCCCTTCGGCCCCCCTCCGTCGACACCAGAGAGCTGCCTCGTGCTGTCCGCCCGTCACCGGAGCACGGGAGCGGCGACGTGCCTTGCCACCTCGACGATGGCCGCCCCCCCGCTTGCCTGTGGACGACGGGTAGGCGAGGGTGCTCCCACAGGAGATGAGGTCTCGAGCCTCGAATCGACACCTGGAGATGGATGTGACGGTGCCCGACGAGGGACCCTGGGACGACGGAGGCATCGGCGACAGCGACGTCTACGAACGTCGCTTCGCACTGTTCGTGATGCTCTCCGGCGTGGTGTGCTCCACCACGGTGCTGCTCCTCGCCACTCTGGGCAACGTCGCTCCCGGGATCCTGCCCGCCGCCGCCCTCGCGATGGCGGCGTCGTGCGTCGGGATGCTGATCTACGCCGCAGGCCACTGGCGTGCGGGCCTTCGCACGATGATGTTCCTGACCGCCGCGGCGGTGGCGCCCGCCGCCGTCCTGGAGCCGTCCGGAGAGTCCGCTCTCACCGCGGCCCTCACCTGGCTGCTGATGGGCGTGTTCGCATCGTTGCTGCTTCGGCGCGGGGAGCTGATCGCCATGGGGGGGGCCTGCACGCTGTCCACGGCGGCCGTGGTGGCGTGGATCCAGGCGCTGGACAGCGCTCCGACCCTGCAGCCCGGAGGCGGCCTCGCGGTGCTGTTCGTCGGCCTCGGCTTCGTCGCCCTCGATCAGATCGCCACGTACTTCCGAGAGTCGCTCGGACGGGTTCGAAAGGCGGAGCACGCAGCCTAAGAGGCGCTGCAGGCGCGCGGACGCTTCCTGGCCAACATGAGCCACGAGCTACGCACGCCCCTGAACGCCATCATCGGCTACAGCGAGCTCCTGCTCGGCGACCTCGATGACGAGGCAGCCAAGGAGGATCTCAGGCGCATCCACTGGTCGGGCACCAGCCTGCTGACACAGATCAACGCCATGCTGGATCTGTCCAAGCTCGAGGCCGGGGAGATGAGGGTGCACATCGAGACCATCGACCTCGTCGAGGTCGGGCACGAGCTCCTGGCCTTGCTCCACCCTCTCATGGCATCCCAGGGGAATGTGGCGTCGCTCGAGATGGAGCCCGGCCTGTCGGTGCGCACGGATCGACAGAAGCTGCTCCAGGTCCTGACCAACCTGCTCACCAACGCCAACAAGTTCACCGAGAACGGGAACGTGACCTTGCGCGGGCGCAGGGAGGGGGACGAGGTGTGGCTGGAGGTCGCCGACACGGGCATCGGTATGGACGGCGACGTGCTGTCGCGGGTGTTTCGCCCGTTCATGCAGGCCGACACGTCCACGACCCGGGTCTACGGCGGCACGGGGCTCGGGCTCACCCTGGTGCGACGCTTCACAGGGCTGCTGGGAGGGGAGGTGGACGTGGTGAGCGAGCTGGGGCTCGGTTCCACCTTCGTCGTTCGCCTTCCGCTGACGCCGTCGAGCAAGGACGGGCCAGGGGGCGACTCGGACTGAGCGCACGGCGCCCAGGCGACGAGGCGTCCAGGGGGCGGCCCGCTACACTGTTCCCATGTGGACCCTCCTGGGCATCGCCCTCGCCACCCCCGCCCTCGACGACCTCGACGCCTGGGAAGCCATCCTGGAAGCCGCCGAGAACGGCCCGTCCGGCTGCTGGGACGTCACCGGCGAGGTGCACTGGAAGCTCCACGGCGGCGGCAACCTCAACGAGGGCCGCGCGCCGTTCTCGGTACGCTTCGAGGAGCACCGCTTCGGCGACTTCACGCTCTACGACCCCGACATCACCCTGAAGGGGGCCCCTGGCCTCGATCCCGACGACCTCACGCTGCAGTTCCGACCCCTGGTCGGCTGGGGGCCCAGCCACTGGCTGGTCGACAACGACCTCGGCATGTTCCTACGGGACCATCGGCAGGGGGAGAAGAGCGCCTGGGTCGACGCCGAGGACGGCACCCTGTGGGTCGAGCCCTATGGGGAAGACAGCGTCCGGGTGTTCCGCGCGGAGGCCATCGGCGAGCGGGACCGGGCCCCGGAGGCCACCGCCTTCGCCGTCGTCCCACCGGGCTGGGAGCACGCGGAGCGCCTGGTGTTCGGTCGGGAACCCCACATGCAGAAGGGCAATGGGGCCCAGCACCGAGCCAGCAACCACGTGGCCTTCGACCGGGAGGGCTTCCCGGCGCTGGAGCAGCGGCGCACGGAGTTCCGCCACCTGGCGGTGCTGCGCTCGTTCATCGAGCACGACATCACCTACGACACATGGGCCCCCTGCGGAGAGACCACTCCTGCCGACGGTGGCACGGTCGTCCGACGCAGCGACGCGATCCCCGTGGTGACCCCCACCTCCGACCGGCTCCTGCCGACCCTCACCGCAGCCGTCGCACCGGAGCACGAGGCCAAGCGGATGGAGCTCCTGTGGATGGCGGCCAACGACCGCCGGGAGGTGCGCCGCAACCTGGTCTGGGGGGGCATCGTCGGGGCGACCTGGGCCGCCGGCGCCCTGCTGATGCCCGTCGTCCAGGACGAGCCGGTCACCCCCGAGCAGCTGGGCATCCTCCACGCCACCGCGGGCGCCTCCCTGGCCATCCAGCTCGGCTCCGCAGCCTTCCACGAGCAGCGAGCCCGCAAGCGGATCCGAGCCGCGGAGTCCCTCACCCGGTAGCAATGCAACAACCCCGCACCCCACGACCCGTGAGCCCCTAGGAGAGCCCCATCCGGAGGCTCCCATGACGCTCCTCGCGCTGCTCACCGCCTGCCACACCGTCTACCTGCCCCCCGTCCTCGCCCCCGAGCCGGAGGACGGTCTGCGGGTCCCCATCGAGCGCACCACCGGAAAGCCCCTCCTCGAGGTCTCCGCCGGCGACGGCTACCGCGGCCCCACGTACGAGGTGTTCGGCCCGCGCCTCTCGGGCCTGTCGTCGGACACCGAGGTCTGGACGGTGTCCCGCCGCTGGTACGAGGTCAGCGACGAGGCGGGCGTGGCCTGGGACGCTCACGCGGGCCTCACCTGGGACGACAAGTTCGCCGCCTGGGTCGACGCCATGGAGCCCACCACCAGCGAAGACGGTCACGTGACCGTCGAGCTCCTCACCCCCTGGGGCGAGCGACTGCCGGCCCCCCGTCTGGAGTGCGCCGAGATGGCGATGTTCCTCCGGGTCACCTTCGCGGCCTGGTACGAGCTCCCGTTCTTCCTCACCGCCTGGCACGCCGATGTCGGTGACGTCCACATGGGCCACATGGGCATCGTCGACGACGACGGCGACCGGGTCTCCGGCTACCCCCGCTTCGGCGTGGACTACGTCGACCACCGAGGCTCCCTCCCCATCGACGCGCCGTGGACGGGGGACTGGCCCTCCGACCCCGTCCTCGCCGCGGCCTCCCTCACACCCCTGCGGGACGACGACGTGGGCTTCCTGGGCGACGACGCCTACGCCGGGGCCTACTTCGACCGCATCTTCCTCGACAAGCGGGTCGGGCACCTGCTGCTGCGCCTGCTGACCCACCACGGCTCCATGCACCTCGCCCACGCCACCAACACCTGGGACCTGGACCCCGAGGCGGTACGGGAGGGGGACTTCGTGGTGCAGCGCTGGTCCGACTGGGGCATCGGACACGTCGTCGTCCTCAAGGAGGTCGATCGCCTCGACGGGGAGCTCGACGCCGAGGTGGTCTACGGCTCCATGCCCCGCATCCAGCCCGTCTGGTACGACGAGACCCAGGCCTCGTACTACCTGACGTCCCGCACCGCGGGCTCCGGCGAGCTCGACTACACCGGCGTTCCCTACAGCCACTACGGTGGGGGCCTGAAGCGCTGGCGCACCCCCGTCGCCAAGGACGACCACTGGGTCAACATCGTGCCGGTGGCCGACCGGGACGTCTACATCGACGACGACGACGTCGAGGCCCTCGAGGCACGCCCGATGGAGCTGGCCGCCCTCCTCGGTGACCTGACGCCGGAAGAGCACCGCGACGCCCTGCTGGAGCGCATCGACATCGCCCGTGCGGCGCTCCGGGACCGCCCCGCGAGCTGCACCAACCGCACCCGTCGAGAGGAGGCCTTCGCCGAGCTCTACGAGGTCATGGACACCCACTTCGGGATGACGCGGGACGAGGTCGACGGCAGCTACCGCCTCCTGGAGGACGCCGTGTTTGCCGAGCTCGACTACGAGCAGAGCAAGACCTGCTGCTGGAACCAGTCCACCCCCGCCATGGCCGAGATCGTGCTGGACCTCGCCGAGCTGGAGGCCGCGGACGACAGCTGCGTCGAGGTCACGGTGTTCCGCGCCGAGGCCGACGGCGCTGACGGCTACAGCCGCTGGTCCGACCACGCCGCCAGCCTCGGGCGCGCCCACGAGTGGGTCCCATGGTCCGCCGACGAGACCTGCCCATGGTCCGACGTCCCCCAGGACGTGGTGTCGTCCCCCGTCGACACCTGCGAGGAGCCGCCCGTGGTCGACCCCTGCGGGGGCCTCGACTGGGCCGGGGCCTGCGATGGAGAGACCGTGCGCTGGTGCGAGAACGAGCGCATCTACCGCTACGAGTGCCCGCCCCACCTGAGCTGCGGCTGGGTCGACGACCTCGACTACGTGTGGTGCATCAGCCAGGAATAGCGGCGCCGATCCGGCCGTACAGGCGGCTCCGACCCCCACGTGGGGTAAGGTGTCGCGCTCAACCATGGAGTTGGTATGTCTCTCGTTTCCGCGTTCCTCCTGCACAGTGTCGCCGTGGCGGCCCCCGATCCCGGCGCTGACGCGGCCACCAAGGTGCTGGAGGGACTCGAGCTCTCCATGGAGATCAACCTCGTCGAGGCGGGCGCCGAGCCCCGCAAGGTGCTGCGCTACAACCCGAAGCCCGGCGCCTCCATGGACTTCGAGATGGTCAACACCCAGAAGATGAAGATGGAGATGATCGGCCCCGACGGTACGCCGATGCCGATGCCGGGCATGGGCGACATGGCCCCCACGATCGTCATGGGCATGCACCAGGAGGTGGGGCAGCCGGTGGCCAACGGCTTCGTGCCCGTCACCGTCGGCTACACCAACCTCGACGTCACCGGCGTCGCCCCCGAGCTGAAGGGCGCCATGCTGTCCGGCCTCCAGCCCCTGCAGGGCACCCAGTTCCGGATGCTGGTCGACCCCAAGACGGGCAAGGTCACCCAGATCGACGTCGACTCCGGCACGAGCGACGAGATGTACCAGATGCTGCAGTCCATGGCCGACACCTTCTCCCGCAACCTGACTCAGTTCCCGGACGAGCCGGTCGGGGTCGGCGCCAAGTGGACCCTCGACATGGACATGAACATGGGTGGGCTGAAGCTCGGCGCCACCAACCACATGGAGGTCACCAAGATCCAGGGCGACAAGGTCGAGCTGTCCTTCGTGATGGTGATGGAGAAGGGGGACAGCAAGATGCAGCTCCCCGGCATGCCCCCCGGCGCCGACGTCGACTTCACCAAGTTCGTGGCGGAGGGCAGCGGCACCTCGGTCATCGACCTGTCCACCATGGCTGGCCTCACCTCGTCCAGCACCGACATGGACCTCGGCATGAAGATCACGGCGGACGGTCAGACCATGGGGATGAACATGGTCATGAACCAGAAGACCGAGGTGCGCTCCAAGTAGGCGCCTCAGCGCCGCCAGATCTCCACGAGGAACAGCTCGCCATCGACGTCGACGTCGGTGGCGAGTCCGTGCTTGGCGGCCTCGTCGGGGAAGGCATCCGACCAGGCGCGGCCTGGATCCACCAGCAGGCCGCGGCCCCCGGGAGCGAGGGTGTGGGCGAAGGCGCGGGCCACGATGGCCGGCATGTCCCACGCGAAGAGGACGTCGGTGGCGATCACCCGGTCCCAGCGGGGATCGGGCTCGGTGCAGCGCATGTCGACCGGCTCATAGTCGACCCGCACGCCGTTTCGCTGGGCGTTGCGGGCCAGCAGGGGCCCTGCCCCCGGGTGCAGATCGGTGGCCCGCACCCGCGCGCCCCGTCGTGCCGCCAGCAGCGACGGGAGTCCCAGACCGCAGCCCAGCTCCAGCAGCGAGGCGTCCGGCGGCTGCTCGAGGACCCAGCGGGCGGCGGCCTCGGCCGAGGGCCAGATCACCCCGAACATCGGTGACAGGTCGGGGTCGGCCCGCAGTCCCCGCCTCGCCCGGTCGGCGTAGAGCCTCGCGCTCTCGCTCTCGAAGTCCACCAGCACCTCGAGGTCGAGGTCCCACGGAGGCTCCCCCCAGTGGAGGGTCCGGGTGCGGTACTGGAAGTCGTCGGGCATCGGCTCCCGCTCACACGGGCGTGGCGGTGCGGCCACGATAGCGGGCCTCGTGGCGCCAACGACCCGACAGCTCCTCGTCCTCGCCGTACCCGTGGTGCTCAGCCAGCTGGCCACGGCGGTCACGGGCATCGTCGACACGGCGGTCATGGGACGCTTCGGCACCGCGACGGACCTCGCCGCCGTCGCCGTGGGGGCCGTGGTCTTCAACCTGGTGGCCTGGGCCTTCGGCTTCCTCCGGATGGCGACCACCGGCCTCACCGCCCAGGCCATGGGGCAGGGGGACGAGCCCGAAGCGAAGGCCGTCCTCCTCCGTGCGCTGGCCATCGGGGCGGTGGCCGGCAGCGCCATCTTCCTCGGCATGCCCCTCCTCGGCCCTCTCCTGGAGCTGATCTTCGGGGTGGAGGCCGATGTCGCGTCCGAGGGCTCCCGCTACCTGATGGCCCGCAGTGCCGGGGCGCCGGCGGCGCTGATGGGCTTCGCCGTCAACGGCTGGCTCCTCGGACGGGGCCGCACCCGTCAGCTCCTCGCCTTCCAGGTGGTGCTCAACGGAACGAACGCCGTGCTGGACGCCCTTCTGGTCGCCGGGGTCGGTCTCGGCGCGGTCGGTGTGGGGCTCGGCACCGCCGTCGCCAACTGGGTGGCCCTCGCCGTCGGGCTGTGGCTGGTGCGGGAGGCCTTCGTCGCGCCGGGCACCGTCTGGGATCGCCCCAAGCTCGGCGCCCTCTTCGCCGCGAACCGGGACATCCTCGTGCGCACCCTCGCCCTGGTGGCCAGCTTCGCCTGGTTCGTCCGGGCCGGTGCTGCCCACGGCACCGACGTCGTCGCTGGCAACGAGGTGCTCCTGCAGTTCGTCGCCGTGTCGGCCCTGGTCCTCGACGCCTTCGCGTTCCTCACCGAGAAGGAGGCGGGGGAGGCCGTCGGTGCCGGCGACCCGAGCCGGCTGCTCGTCGTGCTCCGTCGCACCACGGGCCTGGCCTTCGGGGCCGGCCTGGTGTTCGCCGTCGGGATCTACGTCTTCGGACCCTTCGTGATCCGCGACATCGTGGTCGACCCCCACACCCGCGACGTGGCGCTGAGCTACCTCGGCTACTGCGCGCTGGTTCCCGTCCTCGGGGTGCCCGCCTTCCAGCTCGACGGCCTGTTCCTCGGCGCCACGCGGGGCCCGGCCCTGCGCAACGCGGCCGTGGCCGCCACCGTCGCCTACATCCTCGTCGACCGGCTCCTGGCCCCCCTGGGCCCCCAGGCCATGTGGTGGGCGCTGCTGCTCAGCTACCTCTTCCGGGCGGTCGGGCTGGGCCTCGCCACGCCGGCCCTCCTCCGCGACCTACGGGCTCACTGACACCGGAGGCCGCGCTCCTCCATCGTGCACCGGGCGACGCCGTTCCGCTTCAGCTCCACCGTGGCCTGCTGGGGCGGGTCGGTCGGGAGACGCACGGTGCACTCCTGAGGCTCCCAGTCCACGCCGACCATGACCTCGGCTCGGCCGGCGACGAGCGGACTCCGGGCCCGCGAGGAGCGGCAGGTCACCTCGACGCTCGCCACGTCCAGGTCCCCGAGGGAGACGCTGACCCGGGCCTGGGGCGGCGGCGGCTTGGGCCTGCCACCGTGGCGGCGAGGAGGCGGCTCTGGGTGCTCGACGACGCCGGTGTCGACCGGGACCGGAGGCTCGGGCTGGACGGGCATGGGGGCGCCCCCGAGCCGAAGGGGCTCCGGGATGGGCGCCACGATGGGCTCCACCGTGGGCACCTCTTCGAACCAGCTCGCGACCCAGTCCCGGAGGCGCTGGAGCCCCCCTTCGTCTTCTGCGGCAGCGGTCCCG
>Ga0213839_1001042_pt1 | contig 20674 bp, 13 predicted proteins | sample SWPATP21_FD_160075 | JGI IMG/M metagenome (GOLD analysis project Ga0213839, IMG submission 160075) | Coastal seawater microbial communities from Marineland, Florida, United States - SWPA TP2 #1 | ecosystem: Environmental > Aquatic > Marine > Coastal | place: USA: Florida | collected 2016-08-14
CCCTGGCCGAGCCGGCGGTGGGCGTGCTGGAGGCGTCGGTCGGAGCGGCGGAGGCCCTCCGAGGCGGCGGCGCGCTGAGCCGTGGCGCGGAGGCCGCCCGGCTGGTCGAGGGCATGGCCCGCACTGGCGTCGGTCTCCCCCCTGCGCGGGCCATCCACGACCGCTCCGAGGGGCTGATGGCCCGCTGCGCGGTGGTGCTGCTCCTCCCCCCCGGCGAGGGCGTCGCAGGAAGCGCCGAGCCCGTCGGGGAAGCCCTCCAGGCGGCCCTCGAGGCCCCGGAGGAGCGTCCCCTGGGCACGCTGCTGGGGCTGGTGCGGGCCGCCGAGCCCCGCTTCTTCGCCATCGCCGCCACGGTGGCGGTGGCGTCCGCCGGTGGCGCGCTGGTGCAGACCGCGCTGTACCGAGCCCTCCTCGACGCCGAGCGCTGGCTGCAGACCCCGTCCAGTCGAGCCGGAGCCATCGGCCTCATCCTGCTCCTCGGCACGGTGATGGCGATGATCGGGACCGGCTGGGGCCTGGTCCTGGCCCGGGTGGCCCGGCGCCTGGAGCTGTCGATCCGGCAGCGGGTCCACGCCAAGCTCCCCCGGCTCCAGGAGCGGTACTTCGCGAGCCGTCTGGCAGCCGACCTCGCCGAGCGGGCCCATGCGGTGAGCGCCCTGCGGGGCCTCCCAGGGGCGCTCTCGTCGGTGCTGTCGGCGCTCGCGGGTGTCGCCGCCTCCCTCACGGGCATCGTCTACCTCGACCCCCACCTGGCGGGCCTCGCCCTGCTGTCGGCAGCGGCGATGGTGACGCTGCCCGTGGGGCTCCACGGGGTGCTGGCCCGCCGGGAGCTGGTGCGGCAGACCTACGATGGAGCGCTCTCGCGGGTCTACCTGGACGCCATGCTCGGGGCGGTCGCAGTGCGGGCCCACGGGGCCGAGGAGACGCTGCGTCGGGAGCACGAGGACCTGCTGGTGGGCTGGCGACGGGCCGCGGACCAGGCCCTCGCGGCGTCCACGGCGGCGGGTCTGCTCCAGGGCGTCGTGGGGCTCGCGCTCGCAGCCCTCATGGTGCACCAGCACCTCCTCCACGCCACCCACGGGGGGAGCGTGCTCCTGCTGGTGTTCTGGGCGACGGGCCTGCCGAGGCAGGGGCAGGGGCTGGCGTCGGCCGCGCGCACGCTGCCGGCCCTGCAGAGCGTGGGGGCGCGGGTCCTCGAGATCCTGGAGGCCCCCGAGGACGCGGCCGACGGCCTCGACGACTTCCCCGACGGGCCCCTGGGCGTCCGGCTCGACGGCGTCGAGGTCCGGGCCGGCGGTCGGCCGCTGCTGTGTGTCGACGAGCTGGAGCTCGCGCCGGGGGAGCACGTCGCGGTGGTCGGGCCGAGCGGCGCGGGCAAGAGCACCCTCGTCGGCCTGCTCGTCGGCGCCCATCGAGCCCACCGGGGCCAGGTCACCGTGGGGGAGCGGGCCCTCACGCCTGCCCGCCTCCAGGGTCTCCGCCGTCGGACCGCCTGGGTCGACCCGGCCGTCGCCCTGTGGAACCGCTCCCTGGTGGACAACCTCCGCTACGGCCACGAGGACGACGCGCAGGGCCTCGACCAGGTCCTCCAGGACGCCGACCTGCTCGACCTCACCGGGGACCTGCCCGGCGGCCTCGCGGGCTCCCTGGGGCAGGGGGGTGGGCTGCTCTCGGGGGGCCAGGGACAGCGGGTGCGCCTCGGCCGGGCCCTGGGGCGTCCCGACGTCGGCCTGGTGCTGCTGGACGAGGCCTTCCGGGGGCTCGACCGGGGCCAGCGTCGGGAGCGGATGGCGGTGGCCCGAGACCGCTGGGCGGGCCAGACCCTGGTGGCGGTGACCCACGACGCGGCCGACACGACCGGCTTCGGCCGGGTGCTGGTGGTGAACGACGGGCGCATCGTCGAGGACGGCGCGCCGGAGGCCCTGCTCGCCGCCGGGGGCCTGTACGCCCGTCTGGTCGCCGGCGACGAGACCGTGCGCCAGGAGCTCCTCGGCGGCGCCGGCTGGCGGCACCTCGAGGTGGCCGATGGCCGCGTGCGGGAGGCCTCGTGACCCTGGACCCGTCGCTGTGGTGGGCCCCCGAGGAGGGGCCTGTGGTGCTGGAGCAGATCGCCCGCCGTGGGGGACGGGCCCGTGCCTCGGACGCCGCGTCGGACCCCAGCGCCCCGGTGCGTGCACGGCTCGGCGTGGAGACCCACGGGATCCGGGTCCGCTACGAGCAGGTACCGGAGCTGGTCCGCGCCGCGGGACCGGCGGTGATCCCGAGCTTCGGACCCGATGGCCCCCGGCTGCTGGCGGTGCTGGGCCCGGCGGACGTGTGGGGTCGGGTGCCGCTCCTCGATCGGCAGGGCCGGCGCTGGCACGTGGCGGTCGCCCAGGTCGTGTCCGAGCTGCGGGCGGGCATCGAGGGGAGCATCGCCCCCGAGGTCGACGGACTGCTGGCCGAGGCCCGTCTCGCGCCCCGTCGTGCCGCCCGTGCCCGGCGTCGGCTGCTGGCGGCCCGGCTCCACGGACGGGCCATGGGGGGAGGGACGCTGGTGCGACCGGCGCCGGACGGTAGCTGGCTCGCCCTCGCCCGGGAGGCCGGCGTGCTGGGCCCTCTCGGGGCGGCGCTGAGCACCCGGGCCCTGGCCACCGTCCTGTCGCTGGTCGGCTGGATGTGGGTAGGGCAGGGGGCGCTGGAGGGCAGGGTGGCGCCCAGCTGGGTGGCGGGCTGGACGCTGCTGATGCTCACCGCCATGGCGCTGCAGCGAGGTAGCTCCTGGTTCCAGGGCCGCGCCGCCATCCGCGGAGGCGGTGCCATGAAGGGACTGCTGCTGCGGGGGGCCATGGCCAGCGACCCCCAGGTCTTCAAGCGGCAGGGGGTCGGAGGCGCCCTGGCACGGGTCCACGAGTCCCAGGCCATCGAGGACCTCGTCCTGTCCGGCGGGCTGGCCACCGTGCTGGCCGTCTTCGACCTCGGCGTCGCCGTGTGGGCCCTCTCCCAGGCTCCGGGAGGCACTGCCCTCGCCAGCCTCCTGGGGCTGTTCCTGGCGGGCACCGTCGTCGCCATGGGGCGGCTGCACCGGGTCTACGGGGGCTGGACGGAGCACCGCCGACGCCTGTCGAACCTGCTGGTGGAGCGGATGACCGGCCATCGCACCCGATGCGTCCAGGGGGCGCCTCGTCGGTGGTTCGACGGGGAGGACGAGGCCCTGGAGGGCTACCTGCTCGCCAGCCGTCGCCTCGACACCTTCCAGGTCCTGCTGACCCAGGTCCTGTCGGGAGGCTTCTCGGTGCTCGCGGTGGCCATCCTGGGGGCCGTCTTCGTGGCGGGGAGCCTGTCGCCGGCTCAGGTGGCCGTGGCCGTGGGGGCGCTGATGTGGAGCCAGGCGGCGCTGCTGGACGTGAGCGGGCGGCTGGGGGGCCTGGTGTCCGCCGTGGTGAGCTGGCAGGAGGTCGGGCCGCTGCTGTCCGCTGCCCGGAAGCCCTCCGTGTGCGGGCGTGGCCTGCAGCTCCCGAAGACGCCGGCGCGCCCCGGGGAGCCGGTCCTGCGGGCCCGGGACCTCCGGTTCGGCTGGTCCAGCGGTCGCTCCGTGCTCGACGGCGCGTCCCTCACCCTGGCCCACGGCGACCGCGTGCTCCTCACCGGGGCCTCGGGGAGCGGCAAGTCGACGTTGACCAGCCTGCTGGTGGGGGCCCGAGACCCCGACGACGGCGTCGTGCTGCTCCGGGGCCTCGACCGGGCCAGCGTCGGGCACGACGCGTGGCGGAAGGCGGCCGTGGCGGCCCCTCAGTTCCACGACAACCACATCTTCGAGCACACCCTGCTGTTCAACCTGCTGCTCGGGCGGGAGTGGCCTCCGAGCGAGGCCGACATCGCCGAGGCGCGCCAGCTGTGCCGCGAGCTCGGTCTGGGGCCGCTGCTGGAGCGTATGCCCGCTGGGATCTCCCAGGTGGTGGGGGCGAGCGGCTGGCAGCTCTCCCACGGGGAGCGGAGCCGGGTCTTCCTGGCGCGGGCGCTGCTGCAGGGGACGGAGGTGGTGGTCCTCGACGAGTCCTTCGCCGCCCTCGACCCCGTGCTGATGGCGCGCTGTCTGGGAGTGGCTCGGGAGCGGGCACCTGCCCTGGTCGTGGTCGCCCATCCCTGATCGCGGCGGGGGACGACCCACCGGACAGCTGCTAGGGTGTGCACGCTTCTCGGGGGGTCCCATGCGCGCTCGTTTCCTGCTTCCACTCTTGCTCCTCGCCTGCTCTGGCAAGGACGACGACCCTGGCGACACCGCCGACACCGACACCGATGTCGACACGGACAGCGATGCCGACGCGGATGCCGATGCGGACGCCGATGCCGACGCCGACAGCGATGCGGACACCGACGCCGACACGGACACCGGCACGCTCATCTCCCCGTACGGCCTCGACGATCGCCCGTCGAACACCACCTGCCTCGCCGTCCCGCGCCCGCTCGCCGGCGCCGACGCCCGTGTCACCCGGGTCTACCCCGGCGTCTCCTTCAGCTCGGCCACCACCCTCGGGACGGCCCCGGGGGTCGCCGACCGCTGGTACGTCACCGAGCAGTCCGGGCGTCTCCTGTGGTTCGACGACGACCCCGCCGTCTCCTCCACCAACGTCGCCCTCGACCTCACCGGCCCCGTCGACAACGGTGGCGGCGAGATGGGCCTGCTCGGGATGGCCTTCCACCCCGACTTCCAGACCAACGGCTACGTCTACCTGCACTACTCGCGGTCCGGCGGGTCCATGCACCACGTGACCCGGCTCGCCCGGTACACGAGCTCCGACGGCGGCGACACCTTCGACCCCGGCTCCGAGCTCGTGATCTTCGAGGTCGACCAGCCCTTCTCGAACCACAACGGCGGCACGGTGGCCTTCGGACCCGACGGCCACCTCTACCTGGGCCTCGGCGATGGCGGCTCCGGCGGCGACCCCGACGAGCGGGCCCAGAACCCCGACGAGCTCCTCGGCAAGGTGCTGCGCTTCGACGTCGACGGTGGCTCACCCTACGCCATCCCCGCCGACAACCCCTTCGCTGGCGGGGGCGGCGCGCCCGAGATCTACGCCCTGGGGCTCCGCAACCCCTACCGATTCACCTTCGACCCCGCCTCGGGCGACCTGTGGCTCGGCGACGTCGGCCAGGATGCCTACGAGGAGATCAACCTCGTCGAGCTCGGCGGCAACTACGGGTGGGACTCCCGGGAGGGCTTCGAGTGCTACGAGCCGTCGGTCGGCTGCCCCAGAGCCGGCCTGATCGACCCCGTCGCGGTCATCGACCACGACAGCGGGCCCAAGTCCATCGTGGCCGGCGGCGTCTACCACGGCGAGGCCATCCCCTCCCTCCAGGGGGTGCTGCTGTACAGCGACTTCTACGACGGCGACATCTTCGGGCTGTACGTCGACCCGGTCACCGGCGAGCCCGCTCCCCAGGAGATCGTGCCCAACACCGGGCAGCTGTTCAGCAGCTACGCCACCGGCGCCGACGGCGAGATGTACCTGCTGGGCTACTTCGGCGACGTCTACAAGCTCGAGCCCACCGGCAAGGTCGCCGTCGACCCCTTCCCCCGGCTGCTCTCGGAGACGGGCTGCTTCGACGCCACGGACCCCACCCAGCCGGTCGACGCCCTCGTTCCCTACGACGTGGCCCACGGCTTCTGGTCCGACGACGCCGCGAAGACCCGCTGGTTCGCCATCCCCGACGGGGAGACCATCGCCCACGATGTGGAGGGCCACTGGGACTTCCCCATCGGCACGGTCCTGGCCAAGGAGTTCGTGGTGAACGGGGCCCGCATCGAGACCCGGCTGCTGATGCGCCACGACGACGGCAACTGGAGCGGCTACGCCTACGCCTGGGACGACGCCGAGACCGACGCCACCCTGGTGACCAGCGGCCTGGCGGTCGACGCTGGCGGCCAGGACTGGAGCATCCCCGACGGCGGCGAGTGCTCCCTGTGCCACAACCCCGCGGCGGAGGGCTCCCTCGGCCTCGAGAACCGCCAGATGGACGCCCTGGCCCACTACCCGTCGACCGGTCGCACCGCGAACCAGATCGACACCCTCACCTACGTGGGCCTGCTCGATGCGCTGGACCCCACCACCATCGACCCCTTCCCGGCCCTCGACGACCTGGCCGTGCCCCTCGAGGAGCGCGCCCGTGCCTACCTCCACGTCAACTGCGCCTTCTGCCATCAGCCCGACGGGCCGACCCGCGCCGAGCTGGACCTCCGCTACGACACGCTCCTGGAGGACATGGGAGCCTGTGGGCTGGGACCCCTCCACGGCGACCTCGGCTTGGCGGGGGCACAGCTCATCGCCCCAGGGGACCCTGGCAGCTCGCTGCTGACCCTGCGGATGGCCGCCCGCGACGCCAACCAGATGCCCCCTGTCGGCTCGAACCTCGTGGACACCGAGGGGCTCCAGCTCGTGGAGGACTGGATCGCCAGCCTGTCGAGCTGCCCCTGAGCGGCTGGGGGCCATCGGAGGTCGACGGCACCTCGGATCCCGTCGGATGAACGGATAGTCCGACGCCGATGGGCTCTCTCTCTCCCCACGCTCTGCTGGCCGTGCTGGTGTTCTCCGTGGTCGGGCTGCTGACGCGCTGGGGGGCCCTCGAGCTCCTCGCCTCCAGCCTGGGGCGGACCGCCGTCCCCGAGATGCTCGGGCTCGCCTTCGGGGCTGCCGCTGCGGCGATGGTGCTCGCCTGGGATCGGAAGGACGCCCGATGGGGCACCTGGGCGGTGTGCGCTTCCCTCGCCGGACTGCTCGTCGCGGTCATCGTCACGGTGGTGCCCGCGGCGACGGAGACCGGCCGGATGCAGGCCTGGGCCCCCGTGGTCTCAGGCGCCGCGGCCCTCGTGTGGGCCGGCGGGTGGTTCCTGGAGCGGCGGGTCGGGCGACGCCTCCCCGGGGTCACGGGCATCCTGCTGGCCCTCGCCTTCGCCGGCGGCGGACTGGCCATCGCCAAGCAGGCCACCCTCACGGTCACCGAGGGGGAGGCGTTCCGCGTGTGGAACGTCTACCACTACTACCTGGGCTCCAAGTACTTCGACAAGCTGGGCTACACCGAGCTCTACGCCGCCACCCTCGCCGCCGACGACCTCGTGGCCCCCGAGCTTCCCGACGGGGCCCGCACCCTGCAGTCGGTCCGTGTCACACGGGACATGCGTACCTACCGACGCGTCGGACGCAGGCAGGCGGTCCAGGGGCTGGACCCCGACGTCGACGAGGCCACGCTCCGCGCGATGCACCACGACCTGCGTGGCCTGCTTCCCTTCGCCTCGGACGAGGGCTGGGGCGACATCGTGAGCGACCTCGGCTACAACCCGGCGCCCCCGTGGCCGGTGATCGGCAGGCCCCTGACCCTGGCCCTGGACACCTACGGAACGGACCGCTGGATCCTCACGAACCTCGACGTCCCGCTGTTCGCCTTGTCCCTGCTGGCCGTCGTGTGGGCCTGGGGCCCTCGGGCCGCGGCGGGGATGGTGCTGGTGGTGACGCTGGTGCTGTTCAACAAGGGGCGTCTGCTCGGGGGATTGCTGGCCTACGACTGGCTCGCGAGCATGCTGATCGGCATGGCCCTGTATCGGAAGGGGTGGTCCGCGACAGGGGGCGCCGTGCTCTCCTGGGCGGCGATGACCCGCGTGTTCCCCGGCTTCCTGGTGTTCCCGGGCCTGGTGGTCCTCGGCTGGGGTCTGGTGACGCGTCGATCCCTCGCTGGGCCGACCCTCCGCTTCGTGACGGGCTTCACCGCGGCCTGCGCCCTGTGGTTCGCCCTCTCCCACACCACCGGGCGCGGCCTCGCGACCTGGCCCGAGTGGGTGGAGGAGATCCGGGTTCACAGCACCATCCACCCGGCGGCCGGCAACGCGCGCCTGGGACTCACGCGACTGCAGGCCCACCAGCCCGTCGAGGGCGACTTCTGGAACGGCATGCCGAGCACCCGCAACGTGGAGGAGGCGCGGGCACTCCACAGCAGGGCCCGCCCATGGCAGCTGCTGGGGCTGCTGCTGGTGGTGGCGGTCGCCGTGCGTCGCACGCCGTACGAGCGGGCCCTGTGGATGCTGGCCCTGGTGTGGGTGGGGGTCACCACCAGTCGCTACTACGGCTCGAGCTGGGCCTTGCTGATGGTCCTCGGGCTCCCCGACGAGGGGGACGCCGGGCCTGAGCAGTCGCTTCCCGGGGTGTTCCTCGCCACGGCGCTGCTGCTGCTGCCCGCGGTGTCGTTCGTGGGCGGACACCCCCACGAGGTGTACTTCAGGATCAACTACTACGTGGCCTTCGTGCTGCTGGTGGCCGCGGTGCTGTTCCTGATCGGGGATGTGCGCCGCCGCTCCCTGGAGGCGGGCGACGGCCCCGAACCTCCGCTCGGTCCCGTCGGCGATGCCGGGGAGCGGTAGCTACGGCCCGTCGTGCTGGAAGGGCGTGCACACCATCACCACGTAGCCGTCGAGGTCCCGCATCGCGGCCTCGTGGTGGTGGGCCAGGGGATTCCACGCGGGCTCCGAGGCGACGGGCGTGCTGGCGGCCCGCGCGCGGCCCACGACGACGTTCAGCGTCTCGAGATCGGCGACCTCCACCCACAGGCTCACCCCCGCACCGACGGGGCCGTCCCCGTGGGAGAAGCCGTGCTCTTCGGTGTCCTGACGGTGGAGCTGCAGGAGCATGGGGCTCTGGTGGGGGGTGCCCGCGAAGAGCATCTCGTAGTCGGCGCCCCCATGGCCCGACGTCAGGCCGATCACCTGCTGGTACCAGGTGCTCGCCTTCTCGACGTCCGCGACCTCGATCATCGGGCACAGCTTCATCAGGGCCTCCAGGCCCGCACCGTAGCACCGACCGCCGACCGTCGGGCTCCATCGGGTACGCTGCGCCTCGGGAGGTGTCATGCGGAAGCTACCCTTGCTGGTCGTGCTGGCCGGAGTCGTTGGTTGTGGTGACAAGGATGACGGGGGTACCAGCGATGGGATCACCGTGTCCGACACAGATGCGGACACGGACGCGGATGCGGACGCGGACGCAGATGCGGACGCCGACACGGATGCCGACAGCGACGCGGACGCGGACGCCGACAGCGACACCGACACGGACACGGACACCGACACCGACACGGACACGGACACGGACACGGACACGGACACGGACACGGACACCGGCCCGACCGGGGACACGGGCGCGGCGCTGTACGAGCTGTCGGGGAGCGCCATCTTCCTCTCGGACCAGGCCCCCGCCGGCGACCTGTGCATCCGCGCGATGGACCTCGACCTCGGTCCCCCCGGCGTCGAGCTGGCCACCACCTCCACCGACGTCGCGGGCGCATTCACCCTCACCGGCCTCCTCGCCAAGCCCAGCGGCGGCATCCACCTCCACGTCGACGACTGCCTCGGAGCCCCGGACACGGCGATGCCGACCATCACCGTGGTGCCCCAGGCGCTGTACGCAGGCGCCAGCGCCCTGTCGCCCGCGACCGGTGCCGAGGCCCTCTCGGTGGACCTGACCTACGCGGCGGACATCAACGGCGCGCTCGCCCTGGCCGGCTCCGCCACCGCCGACATCCTCGTCGACGGCATGATCATCGGCGCGGTGGCGGACGCCGCCCGGAATCCGATCCACAACGCCACGGTCCTGCCGGCCAGCACGGCGCCGGAGATCTACTACCAGGACGACAACGACGCCGACGGGCTGTTCACGACCCTGGGGGCGAGGAACACCGCCACGGACAGCGCGGCCGGGTCGATCTTCGTGATCCCCGACGCTCCCCTCGACGGCTACGGCGCCTATGCGCTCGGGAGCGCGTTCCCGGTGATCATGGCCAGCGCCAGCCCGGGCACCGCCCACGTCGTGTGGATCCTGGCCCAGTAGCGTCGCTGCACCGGCGCCGTCGGGGGCCTGCGAACCGCCGTTGGCGTAGGATGCCCCCTTCCTGGAGCTCTCTTGGACTTCGCCATCTCCGACCGCGCGCGCGAGCTGCTCGAGCGCATCCAGGCCTTCATGGCCGAGCACATCGAGCCCCAGGAGGAGCGCCTGCTGCGGGAGCTCCGGGAGCGCGACGACCCCTGGGTGGTCCTGCCCGAGGTCGCCGAGATGAAGGCGAAGGCCAGGGAGGCCGGGCTGTGGAACCTGTTCCTCCCCAGCGTCAGTGGGCTGTCCAACGTCGACTACGCCACCCTCGCCGAGCAGATGGGCCGCTCCCACCTCGCCCCGGAGGTGTTCAACTGCAATGCCCCAGACACGGGCAACATGGAGGTGCTCGAGAAGTACGGCACCGACGCCCAGAAGGCCCGCTGGCTGGAGCCGCTGCTCGCCGGCGAGATCCGCAGCGCCTTCTGCATGACCGAGCCCGCCGTCGCCAGCTCCGACGCCACCAACATGGCTGCCACGGCGGTCGTGGAGGGCGACGAGGTCGTGATCAACGGCCGCAAGTGGTGGTCCACCGGCGTCGGTCACCCCGACTGCAAGGTGCTCATCTTCATGGGGCTGACCCACCCGGACGCCCACCGCCACGCCCGGCACTCGATGGTGCTCGTTCCCCGGGACCACCCTGGCGTGAAGGTGGAGCGCCTGCTCACGGTCTTCGGCGACGCCGACCCGCCCTATGGCCACGGCGAGGTGAGCTTCACCGACGTCCGCGTGCCCGTGGAGAACGTCATCCTCGGCCCCGGCCGCGGCTTCGAGATCGCCCAGGGACGCCTCGGTCCGGGCCGCATCCACCACTGCATGCGCTGCATCGGCGCCTCCGAGCGGGCCTTGGAGCTGATGATCCGCCGTGCGGCCGACCGGGTCGCCTTCCACAAGCCCCTGGTGAACCTCGGCGGCAACCGCGACATCATCGCCAACGCCCGCATCGACATCGAGATGGCCCGGCTCCTCACCCTCAAGGCCGCCTGGCTCATCGACACCCAGGGGGTCTTCGCCGCGATGACGGAGATCTCCGCCATCAAGGTGGTCGCCCCCACCGTGGCCTGCCGCATCATCGACGAGGCGATGCAGATGCACGGCGGGGCCGGCCTGTCGGAGGACTTCCCGCTGGCCGCCATGTACGCCGGCGCCCGCATCCTCCGTCTCGCCGACGGCCCCGACGAGGTGCACCGCGGCCTCGTCGCCCGCTGGGAGCTCACCAAGTACGCCGACATCATGGCGCCCCACAAGCGCAGCCGCTGAAGGAGCCCGATGCCCGACCTCATCGACCAGCCCAAGGCCGTCCGCTCCGACGACCAGCTCGACGTCGCCGCGGTCACCGCGTGGCTCGAGGCCCACGTGCCCGGCATCTCCGGCACCCCCGAGGTGCACCAGTACCGGGGCGGGGCCAGCAACCTCACCTACCTGCTGAGCTGGCCCGATCGGGAGCTCATCCTGCGGCGTCCCCCCTTCGGCACCAAGGCGAAGTCCGCCCACGACATGGGGCGCGAGGTCCGCTTCCTGAGGGCGCTGCAGCCCCACTACCCGGTGCCCGAGGTGCTGGGCTTCTGCGAGGACGCCGAGGGGGGCGAGTTCTACGTGATGGAGCGCATCAAGGGCGTCATCCTGCGGCAGGACATCCCGGCCTCCCTGGGCCTCGACGCGGCGAGCACCCGGCAGCTGTGCACCAACGTCCTCGACCAGCTGATCGCCCTGCACGGCATCGACATCGAGGCCCACGGACTCACCCACCTCGGCAAGGGCGCCGGCTACGTGAAGCGGCAGATCGACGGCTGGTCCCGTCGCTACCGCAAGGCCCTGACCCCGGGCGCCCACGACGGGGAGCGCGTCATGGCCTGGCTCGCGGACAACCTCCGCGACGACGTCGCCACCACCGTCATCCACGGGGACTTCCGCTTCGACAACGTCGTCCTCGACCCCGACGACCCGATGCGCATCATCGGCGTGCTCGACTGGGAGATGGCCACCCTCGGCGACCCGCTGATGGACGTCGGCAACTCCCTCGCCTACTGGGTCGACCCCGACGACGAGCAGGTCTTCCAGATGATGCGACGCCAGCCCACCAACGCGCCGGGCATGCTCAGCCGGGCGGAGGTGTGGGCGTATGTCGGGGAGAAGACGGGTCGGGACGTGTCGGACGTCGACTTCTACGAGGTCTACGGCCTGTTCCGCCTGGCGGTCATCCTCCAGCAGATCTGGTTCCGCTTCCACCACGGTCAGACGAGCAACCCCGCCTTCGCCAGCTTCGGCGAGCTCACCAAGTACCTGGTGACCCGGTGCGAGGGCGTGCTGGACCGCCGCGGAGAGTAGGGTCGCCGGCGAGGAAGCTCCCGTGGCGGACCGCGAGGGGATACGCCGCTTGTCATGCACAGGAGGGCGCGATGCATGGAGCCCACACGTTCGGTCTGATGGTCCTCGGCTCCCTCCTCGGGGCCTGTTCGGGGGGCAACGACGACCCTGGGTCCGAGGGGGGCACTTCGGAGCCCGAAGGCCTCGGCTTCGTCGACGACTTCGACCTCGGCGACGCGCCTCTCCGCCTCACGAGCGCCACCCGCACCTACACCTTCGACTTCGGTGCGGAGATCGAGGAGGCCGGCACCGCTGACTGCTCGTGGACCCTCACGTACACCAACGTCGAGGAGGACCGCACCCAGCCGTGGCTCTGCCCCGACTGCGACGTCATCTTCAAGGCCGATGCCGAGATCACCTCCGGCCAGGAGTGCTTCGACATCTTCAACACCTACGAGGTCGAGCAGCAGTGGATCGGGTGGAGCGCCGACGAGGGCTTCAACGCCCCCCTGAAGCACTACACGCTGTTCGAGGACGGGGAGGCGACGGACGACGGCGCGGGCCACGTCCGCACGCTGTACATCTACGACGACCCCGACGGGGAGTCCGGGTTCACCTACCAGATCGTGGGCGAGTACGCTTACGAGGTCGACGCCTCGGTCGACCCCTGGGGAGCCTACGAGCCGCTCCCCGCCGAGGCCGACACCGAGTGCGGCTGGCCACGCTCGGGGGCGCCCGCGTACGAGGGCAACCAGCTCATGAGGAAGGGGAAGGTCCTTCCCGACGCCTACCTCCTCGACACCTGCGGCGATGCCCTGCGCATCCACGACTTCACGGGTCACTACACGGTGATCATGGGCAAGGCCTACGACTGTCCCCCCTGCCAGGACATGGCGGAGGACGAGCCCGGCTTCATCGCCGACATGCAGGCGGCCGGCATCGAGGTCGAGACGCTGACGCTGATGTCGCCGGCCCTCTCCGATCCCCTCGGCAGCACCCGGAACCTGGAGCTCAACAACTGGGTGAGCAGCTTCGACCTCACCAGCCCGGTGGTCGCGGACCGCGGCTACGCCTACTGGGTGATGAACGAGGCCAACGGAGACCGCTCCGGCTTCCCGTACTGGGTGCTCGTCGATCCCGAGATGAAGGTCATCGACTTCGGCTCCGGCTACGGCGGCAGCACCTGGTCGTCCATGGAGGCGAGCATCCTCGAGGACCGCTGAATGTCTTGGCAGATCGCTACGGCAGAGGCTGGATGTGACGCCCCAGGTGGACGCGTGGCGCAGAGCCCACGTGAGGGCTTCGGGCGTCGGGCTTCAGGCTTCGGTCGCTGCAAGGGGCGTTTCAGAGGAGGCCTCAGCACGGCCCCGCGGGAGCCTGGAAGCGGGCCACTGTGTCCCCTGCATGCCGAAGCCTGAAGTCTGAAGCCCAGCGCCACGGCCTGCTCTCATCTGGCGATCAACGTCCGAGCCGTCGCCCTACCGACCACGGCGCTCCAGCTCGGCCTCGATGATCTGCAGCACCCGCGCCGGGTCGCTGGACAGGAAGTGCTGGTCCTCGCTCTCCCGGATGCCGGCGAACACCTCGAGGGACCAGTCGCTGGCGGAGTCGAGCCACACCGCACCCTCGTAGTCGAGGTCCCAGAAGTAGGCGCCGGGCCCCCCGAGGCTCGACTGGTGGCAGCAGGCGCAGGTGCAGCGGCGCACCTCGTCGGTCAGCCACTGGAGCTGCTCGCTGCCGACCCGCGGGTCGTTGGGGTCCGGGTCGACGCCTGAGCGGTCGAAGGACTGCCCCGGAAAGCGCCCGTCGTGCTCGACGACCGCCAGGCAGGTGGCGTCGTCCATCACCTGGCCCTCGGGGAGGCAGTCGTCGTGGTGGGGCAGGTCGGGGGTGCTGTGGGTGCCCAGGTGGGTGTCGGAGACGAGGGCGGTGTCCACGGGCCCCGAGTCGGCGGTGGCGGACCCGGTCGTGGGCGCCTCGGCCGGTCCGCTGGACGGACAAGCGATGAGCACGGTGAGGGCCAGGAGACGGAGTCCCATGGTCGCAGCGTAGAGGAACGGGGCCTCCCGCGCCACGCCGCGAAGTGTGGCATCCCGCTGCCGATCGCGGGAATGCGACGCCGGGATTGCGTCCATGCGAGACGTCGGCGGCCTACTGCGCTCCCAGGAGGTGTCATGCACGTTCTCATCACCGGAGCATCCGCCGGAATCGGCGAGGCCCTCGCCCGTCGCGTCGCTGCGGAGCCCGCCCTCGCGGGGGCCCACGTGAGCCTGGTCGCTCGCTCGGGGGCCCGCCTGCGGGCGCTGGCGGAGGAGCTGTCCACCGTGGTCGCCAGGGCCTTCGTGGCCGACCTGTCCCTCCCCGACGAGGCCGACCGGGTGCTGGCCGAGGCCGAGGGGTGGGCAGGCCCCGTGGACCTGCTGTTCAACAACGCCGGCAGCCAGGTCGTGGGGCCGACGGCGGCCGTCGACCTGGAGCGGGCCGAGGCGAGCCTCACCCTGGACCTGGTGACGCCGCTGCGGCTCATCCACAGGGTCCTTCCCGGGATGCAGGCCCGCGGTCACGGGCGCATCGTCAACGTCGCCTCGATGGCGGCCCTCGCTCCCACGCCAGGGATGACCTGGTACAACGCGGCCAAGGGGGGACTCGCGGCGGCGTCGGAGGCCCTGCGGGGGGAGCTCGGCGGCACGGGGGTCACGGTGACCACGGTGTACCCGGGCTTCATCCAGACCGACATGGCCGACGCCGCCCTCGCGGCCTACGGCTCCTCCCTCGCCATCCGGCTGCAGCCCATCGCCACGACCCAGGAGCTGGCGGCCGCGGTGGTCCCGGCGGTGCTGTCGGGGCGTGCACGGGTGGTCTACCCCCGGTGGTATGCCCTCTCCCGCTGGTTCCCGGCGCCCACCCGCTGGCTGATGGACGCCCTGACGCCGACCCCGGCGGTGGCAGCATGAGCGCCCTCGACCGTGTGGTGGCGCTGGTGCTCTGGACGTCCATCGTGGTGTTCGGCCTCGCGGGCGTCGCTGGGGTGGCCACCAGCTGGTTCGAGTTCATCTGGATGTACCCGGTCGAGCTCGTGGGCGATGGCGTGACCGTCCGCAACCAGATGCGCTTCTTCAAGGCCCTGGAGCTCTCCTGGGCAGTCGCGCTGTTCCTCCTCCGACGGGACCTCTTCGTCCGCCGTGGGCCCACGCTGGCGGTGCTCTTCGTGTTCGTGGCGACGCCGATGGCACGGGGCGTGTCGATGCTCGTCGACGGCCTGCCGCACCTCCACTTCGTGGCCCTGTTCTTCGTCGAGTCCTTCGCCGCGTCGGTGCTGGTGCTCAAGGCCCGCTATGCTCCGGCCTGGAGGTCGGATGGACTGGGGGGCGCTGCAGTGGCTCCGGGTGCTGGCGGACGAGGGCGCCGTGGCCCCGGCGGCACACAGGCTGTCGGTGGCGCCCAGCACGCTGTACCGACGGCTCGATCAGCTGGAGGATGAGCTCGGCCTGCCCCTGTTCCATCGAGACCAGGGGCGCCTCGAGCCCACCGCCGCCGGCCGAGCGACCCTGGCCGTGGCCCATGAGGTCCAGGGCCGGGTGGGCCGGCTCGAGCGGGAGCTGGGCGCCCTGAGGGGAGGGGAGGGGCGCCTCGTGCTGGCGGTCCCCGAGGCGATGGCGCTGTGGGTCCTGGAGGCGCTCAGAGCCTTCCGGGGACAGCAGCCCGACGTCGATGTGCGGGTCGTCGTCGCCCAGGACTTCGCGGCCGTGGAGCGGGGGGAGGCGGACGTCGCGCTGCGGGTGTCGGACCGCCCCGGCGACTCCCTGGTCGGGCGTCGGGTGGGGCCGGTGGAGCTGGGGGTCTACGGACGGAGCGCGCCGGAGGGGCCGTTCCAGGTGGCCGAGCACGACTGGGTCTGCTTCGATCACACCCTCGCCGACACCGGACAGGGTCGCTGGGAGGCCCACCACGTCCCTGCCGAGCGGGTGCGGCTGCGCACACGGTCCCGCACGCTGTTCCTCGAGGCGGTCAAGGCGGGCCACGGCGTCGGGCTGCTCCCCTGTGCGCTGGCAGAGCGGCACGGCCTGGTGTGCCAGGGGCCACGGATGGCCCCCGAGGACCTCACCCTGTGGGTGCTGTGTGCCCCCGCTTCCCGGGAGGACGTCGCCGTGAAGGCGCTGATGGCCTTCCTGGTGGAGGCCCTGACGCTCGGTCCGCCTGCTGGCGATCGCGGGTCGCTGCGCCGGGATGGTACGTCCATCCTCTAGGATCGGCCAGGACACTGCGTGGCACGTGGGTGTAGGAACGGCGAGAGACGACACGTGGGGGCTCTGCGACTACCCTCGAAGCACCCGAGGAGGTCCCCCCCATGCGTGCCACTGCTGCCATCCTGGTCACCGGCTTCATCCAGTTCTGCGTGCCCCAGCCCCCCGACGTCGAGCCGCCCATCGCCAAGATCACCTTCGAGTGCCTCTCCGACGACTGCCTGGTGATGGAGCTGTCGGCCGAGGAGAGCGAGGGCCTCGAGGAGGTCAGCTGGGCCATCGACGGCACCGACTACGGCTCCGACGAGGTCTTCGCCATCGACGTCCCTGGCCGTGCCCTCCTGGAGATCGAGCTCACGGTGACCAACACCGAAGGCACCGACACGACCAAGCGCCACGTGATGACGACGCCGGTCTACCCCAACCCCGTCGATCCGGACCCGACGTGGGACCCCTCCACGGCACTGGTCATCGTGGGGGCCCAGTCGTGCGACTCCATGGCGGTGATCTCCACGGTGGGTGGTTGCTTCACTGGCTCGAAGCCCCTGGAGCACCGGGTGGCCCGAGACCGCTTCGGCCTGGTGAGCCGAAGCGTGCTCGACTACGACCCCGTGGACAACGCGCTCGGGTCGACGGGCTACGCGGTGGCGGCCCGCTGGCGGAACGACCACGACCAGAACAACCCGAACCACAGCCCCACCACGATGTACTTCAACTCCACCGCGGCGGACTATGGCCAGCCGCCGAACCAGCCGTTCCTGAACCTCCACGGCAACGGCACGACCAACCACATCACCTCGTACTACCCGATCGGCACCGGCGACATCATGGAGTTCGAGTTCACCCACGGCGTGTACCTCGGGGACCCCGACGAGCGGCCCATCGACGCGCTCCGAATCGACTGCTCGACGGGCACGATGAGCGTCCAGGCCTCCCCGCTGTACGAGAACCCCAGCACCGGAAACTAGGTCGGTCGGGTGAGACGGAAGCCCACCGTGTCCCCGAGCCGATGGGCCTCCGTGTGGAACTGCGCCGCCAGATGCGCCCCAGTGGCCGGGAAGAACCAGCAGCCGCCCCGGAGCGGTCGCTGTTCGTCGCCCATGTCTCCATCGCACCAGTCCCGCATGTTTCCTGCCAAGCCGCAGATGCCATAGGGCGAGCGGTCCGCAGGGTAGGCATGGACCGTGACGGGGGTCGGACGCTCCTCGTGACTACTTCGAATGCACATCAGCGCCGGGTCGGCCGGACCTCCCCAGGGGTAGGCGCGCGCGTCGGCACCACGGCCCGCCTTCTCCCACTCGTCGACCCGGGGGAGGCGCCAGGGTTGTCCGGTGCGCTGGGCCTCCCACGCGGCGAACGCACAGGCCGAGTGCCAGTCGACGAGCATCACCGGCCAGTCCAGGTCCCACAGGTCGCCATCGGCGTCGGGGACGAGCACGAAGGTCCCGTCGGGGTTGCGGCCATAGCACATCGGGCCCTTCACCCCGGGGCTGCTCGACCGCTCCCGGGGCACCCACTTCAGCGCTTCCTCCTCCCCCTTCGTCCGGAGAAGGTCGTCGAGGAAGGCGATGTACGCCCGGTTGGTGACCGGGAAGCGGCGCATCACGAAGGGGTCGACCCAGGCCAGGTGCGGCTCGTCGGCGGTGAACGCCACGTTCGTCGCCCCCCGCCAGCACCAGCCGCCGGGCACGTAGCAGTCGTCGGGTCCCAGCTCCTCGGGACGGAGGAGCTTCACCGGGAAGGGGGCGTCGTCCCCTGGCTTCACCCCGTCCCAGTGGTGCTGGCGACGGAGGCTCACCGGGTAGGTCGCGGGGGCGTAGCCATCCTTCTCCAGCGTGAGCTCGTAGTCCCCCATGGGGAGCACGACCTCGACGAGGGGCGTGGTGCCCAGCACGACCGGGTCCACGGGCACGAGGCGCCGCTCGACCAGCTCGTAGCGCCGACAGGTCACCGTCGCCCCCGGCGGGTCGGTGACCAGGGAGAGCCGGGACTTCCCCTCCAGGAAGGCGGCGTGCTGGCCGCGGTCGTAGCGACGGAGCGAGCGCTCGGCCCGGGCGGCCGCGGGCTGATCGCGGACGGCCTCGGCCGCCTCGACGCCCGCTCTGTGGTGCGCGGCGAGGCGGCTGAGGGCCTCGGGGAGCTCGCCGTCGTGGAAGAGGGCCCCCTCGAAGTGCTCGATGCGCTGCTCCTCCAGGAGCCCCAGCTCCTTCTGCAGGGCCGCGGCGTGGTCCTCCAGGCGCCAGCCGTCGAGCTTGGCCTCCGCGTCCATCCACGGCTTCACGTCGGCCATGGCGGCCTTGGCGGCGGCTCGGGCCGCGTCCAGCTCGGCGCGGAGGGCCGCGATGCGGGGCTCCAGGTCCAGGCCCGCCTGCACCTCGGCCAGGGCCCGGGTCCGGCGCTCTGCACCCGCCAGGTAGTCCCCCAGGGCCTCAGCGAGGGCTCCGGCGTCGGCGTAGCGGTCGGCGGGCTCGGTGCGCAGGGCCCGCTCGGCGATGTCCCGCAGGGCCTGGGGGCCGGCGGTGGGCAGGCGCACCCTGCCGGTGGCGACGGCGGCCAGCACGTGGTGCACGGTCTCCTGGGGGAAGGCCGGCTCGCCGTCGAGGATGATGACCAGGATGGCCCCGAGGCTGAACACGTCGGAGGCGGGGCCCACGTCGCCGCCGGAGACCTGCTCGGGGGACATGTAGCGGGGGGTGCCGGCCAGCCCGTGGGTGAGGTCCGCTCGGCGCCCCGTCTGCACGGGCTCGGCGGGCGCTGCGGCCTCCTGGGCGGCCCGCACCAGTCCCCAGTCGGCGACCAGCACCTCCCCGAAGGCGCCGACCATCAGGTTGTCGGGCTTGAGGTCCCTGTGCACCACGCCGCGGCTGTGGGCGTAGCCGACGGCCTCGCAGGCGCGACGGAGCCGGTCCACCAGGCGCTCGAGCTCGCCGGGATCGGGGTCGCCGCCGCCGTCGTGGAGGGCCTCGATCTGGGCGGTGAGGGTCTGTCCGCGGATGACGTCCATCGTGTAGAAGGGGCGACCGTCGTGCCAGGTGCCGACCTCGTGGACGGGGACGATGCCGGGGTGCACGAGCTGTGCCGTGGCCTGGGCTTCGGCGAGGAAGCGCTCCTGGGCCGCCGGATCGTGGGCGAGGGATCCCCCCAGCAGCTTGACGGCGACGGGGCGCGACAGGCGCTCGTCGTGGGCGAGCCACACCTCCCCCATGGCGCCACGGCCGAGGAGGCGCTCCAGCTCGAGGTGGGGCGCCTCGGGGAGGCGCGTCGGCGATGGGGCCTGGCCGGAGGCCAGCAAGGAGTCGCCGGGGTCGACCATCGTGTCGAGCGCGTCGCGCAGCTCGTTGGCGGCGGAAGCGTCGAGCCCGTGGCGAGAGCAGAAGGTGTCGAGGTCCCAGGACATGGCCCCGAGGGTGCCACAGTCGGCGGGGACTTGCGGAACGGTCCGGATACATGCCGGCAACGTCGAGGAGGAAGATATGGCCTGGGTGGACGTGGAGATCTCCGGGGGCGAGGGCGCGCGGCTGCGGCCGGGTGATCTGGTGGGGCGGCACCGCGGCGCGGCCCTGCGCATCGACGATCCGAGGGTGAGCGAGGCCCACGCCATGGTGAGCCTCCGCGACGGGGAGCTGGTGCTGCTCGCGCTCCGTGGGGGCCTGGCCGTGCAGCGGCAGCGGGTGGGGAAGGCGGTGCTGGTGCCCGGGCTCGACGTGCGCCTGGCCAAGGGGGTGCACCTCACCGTGCTGGAGACCCACGTCCCCGACGAGGCCCTCGCCCTCGCCATCGACGGCCACGAGCCCCAGCTGCTCCTCGGCAGCGCGGCCTCCCTCGTGGGGGAGCCCGAGCCGGGTCTGACGCTCCGCTTCGACCCCGATGCCCTGGCGCAGCTGTGGTCCGACGGGGTGGGGTGGCGCATCCAGGCGAAGGGGGGCGAGGCCGTGGAGCTGGTCGCCGGGGAAGGGGTGACCGTGGGGCGTCACCGGGTGGAGGCGGTGATGGTGCCCCTCATCCGTGCCGGGCAGGACGCCACGGTCCTCGGGGGTCGCGTCCATCCGCGGCTCCGCATCGTCGCCAACTACGACACCGCCCACATCCACCGCGATGGGCTGGAGCCGGTGCTGCTGTCGGGCAACGGGGCCCGCATCCTCGGGGAGCTGGTGGCCCTGGACGGCCCGGCGGCCTGGGAGGTCGTGGCGGGGCAGATCTGGCGGGACGAGCCGGAGGCCCCCCGCCTGCGTCGGC
>Ga0213839_1001044_pt1 | contig 20644 bp, 16 predicted proteins | sample SWPATP21_FD_160075 | JGI IMG/M metagenome (GOLD analysis project Ga0213839, IMG submission 160075) | Coastal seawater microbial communities from Marineland, Florida, United States - SWPA TP2 #1 | ecosystem: Environmental > Aquatic > Marine > Coastal | place: USA: Florida | collected 2016-08-14
GACGGCGGCGTCGCGCGGGGCGGGCCCGAGGGCGCCGTCGAGGCCCGCGGGCCAGTGGCGGAGGCCAAAGGGGGTTTCTCGCCGAAAGTGGGCCAGTCGAGAAGGTATCGAGCCCAGATTGGTCCAAGCTGGGCGGGGGCGGCCGAGGCCTGGACGGAGGGACGGTGGTTTTCGGCGGACCCGGGGCGCAGGAGGGTGCCCTTTGGTCCAGTTTGGGGCCGAAACCTCGGCGGGTGGGTCAGCTTCGGCAGGAAAACCGGTTTCCCCCGCTACGTTGGTCCCCTCCGAGAAGGCGTCCCGCCCAGATGGTCGATCTGGAGCGCTTGCCGCTCTCCGCCCCACGAACAACGCTTGCATTGGCAGCGTCGTCGTCCGCGATGTCTCCGGAGGCGCGAATCAGGCGCTCCAGCTGAGCTCGGTTCATCGGGTTGCCTCCGACACCGCGCGCCAGATCGCCCAGCGGGTCGGCGCGTCCAGCACGAAGGCGAACGGGGAGACCTGCCGAAGGTCCCGTGAGCGCTCGTCGTCGGCTTCGAGCACCGCACACAGCGCGTCGAGCGGGCCAGCGAGCAGCTCGCGCCACGCCTGCCGGTAGTGGGGGTGCAGGTCGGCGCCTTCGAGCCAGTCGATGGCAGCTGCACGAGCGACGGGTCCTCACGCAGGCGCCGGGCCACCTCCGCGTGGTGGGCGAGGCTTGGGCCCAGTCGCGGGTGGCCTAGAGCGATACGGCGAACCGCGCCCTCCACGCCCGCGGCGTCACCCCCGTCACCCGCACGAAGGCCCGGCGGAAGGTGGCGGGGGTCCCGAAACCCAGCTCCCCGGCCAGGGCGTCCATCGAGGCATCCCCCAGCTGGAGCGCTCGCTGGGCCGCCTCCACCCGCACCTGGGTCACGAAGGCCGCCGGCGTGGACCCCACCTGGTCCCGGAACACCCGGGCGAAGTTCCGGGCGCTCATCCCCACCCGGCTCGCCAGCACCTCGACGCGGTGGTCGTCGCCGGGGCGGGCCCGCACGTCGTCGATGAGCCCCCGCAGCCGTCGATCGACGTCGTGCCGCACCCGCACCGCGCTCCCGAACTGGGACTGTCCGCCCGGGCGGTGGGCGAACACCACCAGCCCCCGTGCCACCGCCACGGCGAGCCGCGAGCCCCCGTCGCGGGCGATGAGGTGCAGGGCCAGGTCGATGCCGGCCGACGCCCCCGCCGAGGTGAACAGCTCCCGGTCCTCCGTGTAGATGGCGTCGGGGGCGACCTCCGCAGCCGGGAACCGGGACCGCAAGGCGTCGAGGCCGAGCCAGTGGGTGGTGCAGGGACGCCCGTCGAGCCGACCCAGCGCCCCGAGGGTGAAGGCCCCCATGCACACCGACACCACCCGCTCGGCCCTCGCGGCGAGGGCGTCGGCCACGTCGAGCACCCGTGGGTCCACCGGCCGAACGCCATCGTCGAGGCCGCCCCCCACCACGAAGGTGTGCAGCGACGCGCTCGGATCGGCGGCGGGGAGGGAGAGCACCGTGCCGGTGGCCGTGGGCGTCGACGGCGCGATCCCGACCATCTCCACGTCGTACAAGGCCTCCTTCCCCCGAAACGCCAGGAACCGGTTCGCCGCGTCCAGGGCCTCGACGAAGCCGACGCACCCGATGAGCTGGCTGCCAGGCGGCACCAGCACCACGACGCGGCGAGGGGTTGGCAGAAATCGTCTCCTGGTTGTCCTTTCCGCCAAGCGTAGCACGGACCATCTTGAGGGCGGAGGTTCCATGCACACGCTCTTCGCATTCCCATTCAGCTGCTCCTTCGCCGTGAAGCTCGAGCTCGCTCGCCACGACCTGCCCTTCGAGGTCCACACGGTGCAGCGGGGTCCCGCGACCCGGTCGGAGGATGCCGCGCTCCACGCCCTCAACCCCAAGCGCAAGGTGCCCGTGCTGTGCACGCCCGAGGGGGAGACCCTGACCGAGATCGTCAGCATCCTCGACCACCTCGACCGCACCCACGGTCCCGAGCGCACCGAGCGAGAGCGGCGCCGGGTCCTCGAGGACCTCGCCTTCATCGCCACCGAGCTCCACCAGTCCATCCTCGGACCCCTCTTCGACCCCGACGCCCCCGACGCCACCAAGGCCGACGTCGTGGAGCGGTTGTTGCCCCCGCTGGCCGTCATCCTGGCAGAGCGGGCCTCGTCCATCGAGGCCGACGACTCGCCCGCAGCCTCCTACCTCCTCTGGGGTCTGCTGCTGCTCCAGGTCGGGGCCCGCGAGGCCGTACAGGCCCCCGCCCTGATCGGATTCGTGGGCCGACAGATGGAGCGGCCGGGCGTCGCCGACCTCCTCCAGGTCGAGCGACGGGCCCTCCGCAGGTGAACACCCGAGGAGGCGTAGCGGCGGCGCTTGCGCACCCCTGATCAGAGCGCCCAGGTCACCGTCAGCTCCTCGGGCACCCCCTCCGGCCACTCGCAGGCCCCACCCGGGTCGTCGACGGTCATCCTCGCGGTGACGCTCCCCTCGGACTCCACGGACGCCTCGGAGACGTTCCCGCCGAGCTCCACGAGCCCCTCCTCCCTCCCCCCGCGGAGTCCCGACAGCGACACCTCGGCACCGCCACGCAGCGGTCGGACGGTGAGCATCGAGGTCGTCTCGGACCCGCGGCAGCTGGCGCCCAGCATCTCGAGGAGCGGCTCCGTGCTCTCCACCACCACCCCCTCGTCGGCGTCGTAGCGGGCGGCGGTCCCTCCCCAGTCCTCCGTCTTCTCCTTCGGCACGTGGACCAGGTGGGTACCCGACGGCGTCGTCGCACGGATCGTGACGCCGTCGGGTGCACCGACCCCCACCACCTTGCTGGGAAGGTCGAACGCGCCGCAGCCACCGAGCAGGGGAACGAACAGCGCGACACAAGACAGATTCTTCATGGCTACCTCCGGTTCACCGGGTGGGATGTCCCTCGGGCGAAAGTCGGATCACCGTCACGCCGCGCAGCCACTCCACCCCACCCGACGCTCGGTCTCCAGCCGCTCGGCGAGCCGCCGCAGCACGCCGAGCCAGCCCCGTGGCCGCTCCTGGGGCTCCATCACGTCGTCCTCGTCGGCCTCGACCCCGGCGAGTCGCAGCACGCGCACCACCTCGCCGTGGCCATGGCGACGTGCGAGGCCCAGGCAGCCCGTCCCGTCGAGCCCCGCATCCAGGCAGGCCTGCATCAGTGGCGCATCCCCGACAGCAGCGGCATGGCGCGCCGTGCGCTCCAGCAGCTTCCGTTCATCGACGCTCATCGGGCACCTCCTGTCCGAGACATCACGCCCTGGCCGTCGACCCACCAAGATCCTTGCCGGATGTTAGCCATAGGGCATGGCTATCAATCGCTTCCACACCCCCGACTTCTCCCTCCGTCAGCTGCAGTACGCCGTCGCCATCGTGGAGACGGGGGGCTTCGGCAAGGCGGCCCAGCTGTGCGGCGTCTCCCAGCCCTCCCTCTCGGCCCAGCTCGCCAAGCTGGAGGACGTGCTCGGCGTCGCCCTCTTCGACCGGGAGGCCCGGGGCGCCACCCTCACCGCGGAGGGAGAGCACCTCCTCGAGGCCATGCGCGCCACCCTGCGGGCCGCCGCCGCCCTGGAGACCGAGGCCACCTGCCTCGGCGACCCCTACGCCCTGCCCGTCACCGTCGCGGTCATCCCCACCGTCGCCCCCTACCTCCTCCCCCACGTGGTGCGACGACTGAAGGAGGGCGAACGCCACCCCCTCGTGCACTGGCGGGAGCTGCAGACGGCCGACGCCGAGCAGGCCCTCGCCGAGGGGGAGGTCGACGCCGTGGTGATCGCCGACCCGCCCGTCGACCCCCGCATGGCGTCCGTCGACCTCGGCTGGGACGCCTTCCTCGCCGTGCTCCCCGCCCACGAAGAGGGCCCCGCCGAGCTGTCCGTCGAGTGGCTCGCCGACCGCGACGTGTTGCTGCTGGAAGACGGCCACTGCCTCCGGGACCACGTGATCACCCTGTGCCGTCGACCCGGCGCGAAGGAGTCCCCGTACCGCGCCACCAGCCTGCCCACCCTGGTGCAGATGGTGGCCGCCGGACTCGGAGCCAGCGTGCTCCCGTCCGTCTCGGCCGCCGTAGAGAGTCGTCGGGCCGACATCCGGCTGTACCCCTTTCCGGCCGACAGCGGCATCGGACGCACCCTCCGCATGGCGTGGCGCCCCGGGTTCCACCGGAAGGTCGTGCTGGACGACGTCGCGTCGGCCTTCCGCCGGGCCCTCTCGGACTGCACATAGCTTCTGGCTATGAATGCCAGACAAACATGGGATTGGTGGCCCCAAAGCCACCGTGCGACGACCTGAGTGGCAAGCCGCCGGCATGGGAACGCCGGCTCACCCACACCTCGCCCTGCGAGAAAGGAGCCCCTCATGGAACGTCTCATCTCCCCCGTCGTCGCCGCCACCTTCCTGATCAGCTGCGGCAGCGCCCCCGAACCCCAGCGGCCCGAGCCTGCCCCCGAGAAGCCCGTCGCGGCCGACACCGAGCGCGCCGACCCTCGCGGCGAAGAGCCCTGGTGGCCGGAGGTCGTCGACCTCAGCCCGCTGCGCCAGTCCGACGGCGACAACCCCTACGGCTCCTTCGACTACCGCCAGTCCTTCGCCGAGCTCGACCACGACGCCTTGAAGGCCGACATCCGCGCCACCCTGAAGGACTCGAAGGACTGGTGGCCCGCCGACTACGGCCACTACGGCCCGCTGTTCGTCCGCATGGCCTGGCACAGCGCCGGCACCTACCGTCTCACCGACGGCCGTGGCGGTACGGTCGGCGGCCAGCAGCGCTTCGAGCCCCTCAACAGCTGGCCCGACAACGCCAACCTCGACAAGGCCCGTCGCCTCCTCTGGCCCGTCAAGAAGAAGTACGGCCACCGCATCTCCTGGGGCGATCTGATGGTCCTCGCCGGCAACGTCGCCATGGAGGACATGGGCTTCGACACCCTCGGCTTCGCCGGTGGCCGGGTGGACGACTGGCAGTCCGATGGCGCCGACTGGGGTCCCGAGGGCGAGATGCTCGCCTCGAACCGACACCACGGGAAGCGGGACCTCGACGACCCGCTGGCCGCCACCCGCATGGGGCTGATCTACGTCAACCCCGAGGGCCCCGACGGCAAGCCGGACCCGAAGGCCGCGGCCCACGACATCCGCACCACCTTCGGACGCATGGGCATGAACGACGAGGAGACGGTCGCGCTCATCGCTGGCGGTCACACCTTCGGGAAGGCCCACGGAGCCCACGACCCCGGGAAGTGCCTCGACGTCGAGCCGGCCGCCGCCGGCATGGACCACGCGGGCATGGGCTGGCACAACCGCTGCGGCACCGGCAACGGCGCCGACACAGTGACCAGCGGCCTCGAGGGGGCCTGGACCTCCGCGCCGGCCCGCTGGACCCACATGTACCTGCAGAACCTGTGGTCCTACGACTGGACCCTCACCAAGAGCCCCGCCGGCGCCCACCAGTGGAAGCCCACCGACGACGCCGCGGCCAACCTGGTCCCCGATGCCCACGACCCCAGCAAGCGCCACGCCCCGATGATGTTCACGACGGACCTCTCCCTGAAGGAGGACCCCGCCTACGCCGCCATCTCCGAGCGCTTCCGGGAGGACCCGAAGGCGTTCGAGAAGGCCTTCGGCCAGGCGTGGTTCAAGCTCACCCACCGGGACCTCGGGCCCCGCTCCCGCTACCTGGGCCCCGACGTTCCCGAGGAGGTCTTCGCCTGGCAGGACCCCCTCCCCGAGCGGACGCAGCCGGTCATCGGCGGCAGCGACGTCGAGCGGCTCAAGGGCCAGATCCTGGCGGCCGGCGTCGAGCGAGACGCCCTCGTCCGCGTGGCCTGGGCCTCCGCCTCTACCTTCCGCCACACCGACATGCGCGGAGGAGCCAACGGCGCCCGCGTCCGCCTGGCCCCCCAGAACCAGTGGGACGTCAACGACCCGGAGGAGCTGTCCGCCGTCCTGAGCGCCCTCGAGGGCGTCCAGAGCACCTTCGAGTCCAAGAGCGGCAAGACGGTGTCGATGGCCGATCTGATCGTCCTCGGCGGCGCCGCGGCCATCGAGGCCTCCGCGAAGGACGGCGGCATCGACCTCGACGTCCCCTTCCGGCCGGGACGCGTCGACGCCACCCAGGAGATGACCGACGTGGAGGGCTTCGGGTACCTGGAGCCCAAGGCCGACGCCTTCCGCAACTACTACAGCGACGACGAGTGGCTCTCCCCCGCGGACGCCATGGTGGAGCGGGCCGACCTGCTCGATCTGACCGTTCCCGAGATGACGGCCCTGGTGGGCGGCATGCGGGTCCTCGGCGCCACCGTCGGCGATGAGGGCGTCCTGACCGACCAGCCCGGCGTCTTCAGCAACGACTTCTACGTCCAGCTGATGGACCGCAGCATCGACTGGGCCCCCGACGGCGACAACCGCTATGTCGGCAAGGGCACGGACGGGAAGAGCTGGACCGCCACCGACGTCGACCTGGTCTTCGTCTCCAACGCCGAGCTCCGCACGGTCACCGAGGCCTACGCGGCCGACGAGGAGGCCTTCCAGCGGATGTTCGTCCAGGCCTGGACCAAGGTGATGGACGCCGACCGCTTCGACCTCGACCCCCGGTCCTGAGCTCCTTGCCCATCGCCCGGGCCCGGGTCACTCCCAGGAGATGGCCGAGCCCACCCACCGACTCCGCGAGCTCCTCGCTCAGGGCACCCCCGCCCTGGCGTGGTCCGCGGAGCACGACCTGAGCGGCCTCGGCGCGCACCTGGGCGTGTCCTCCCGGTGCTACCGGGGCTCGGCGACCCACGCCGCGGCCGCCCTCGCGCAGCTCGACGGCCTCTGGGTCGACGCGCAGAGCGTGCTGGTCGTGTTCCACGGGCCCGTCCCGGAGGCCCTCGATGTCACCGACGACGTCGTCCGGGTCGACCGGGACGTCCCTGGAGCCGAGCGGGTCTCCCCTCCCCCTCCGGCCCCGTCCGCCCTCCGCACCCTGCTGGCCTCCGACGACCCGGTCGAGCGGCTGCGGGGCCTGGAGCGGATCGACATCGGCGCCGCCCGGCGACTCGCTGCACAGCTCGTGGACAGCGACGACCCGAGGGTCCGCGACTACGCCTGGCAGGTGCACCTCACCACCAACATGATGCACCTCATGGACCGGCCGCCGCGGGCCTTCTTGCGCCCTGCCCGCGACGCCGTCGGCGACCGGCCGTGGATGCACAACCTCCGGCGTGCCTGGGCCGGCTACCACTCGCTTCCGTACGACGGGCCATGGCTCGGACCCGAGGCAGGGGAAGCCTACGGCGAGCAGCTGCGGGTAGCCGCCGTCGCCGGCGGTCGACCCAAGGAGGCCGTGCCCATGCTCGAGGAGGCGCTGCGCTACGTCCACCCCACCCGACGGTGGCGGATCCACGGCACCCTGGCCGACGCCTTCACCCTGATGGGGGACCAGGAGCGTGGTGCGGAGCAGGTCCAGCGCTGCCGCGACCAGGCTCGGGCCCTCGGCGGCCGCGTGGGCTGGCCCTCCGCCAGCTGGCTCGGCGCCGCCGCGAGGGTGGGCCTGGCCGACGAGGTGGACCGGCTCCTCCACGTCCTCCCCATCCGTCAGGGCGAGCAGATCCGCTGGGACCTCCGCCACGCGCGACGCCGCGGCGACACCGAGGCGGCCGTCCAGGCGGCCCGCACGGCCTACAGCGATGCCCTGCCCCCCCACATGGTCGCCAACGTGCTCGCCGTGCTCCTCGGCGCCGGACACCGCACCCTCGGACCGGTCGACCTCGTCGGGCGCCTCCTCTCCCTCCCCGACCCCTACGACCACGACATCGAGTGCATCGACGAGCTGCGCCTCGCGGCACGGCAGTTCCCCGACGACGCCGCCCCCCTGCTCCACATCGCCTGCGAGGCCGCCCGACGCCTGACGGCCGTCGCCCTGCCGGCGCTGGAGGACGAGGTCACCCGCATCGGCGTGCCCTGCCTGGGCCCGTACGTGCTCGGCGAAGAGCTCGGACGGGGCGGGGCTGGCGCCGTGTACAGCGCGATCCACCGCCCCAGCGGAGAGCCCGCCGCCGTGAAGGTCCTGAGCACCGCCGGCGACCCCGCGGCCCTCGAGTCCCGGCTGCGCCTCGAGGCCCGTCGCCTCGCGAGCCAGGACCACGCCTTCGTCGTGCAGGTCTTCGCCGTCGGTCGCACCACCCGATCGGCGGAGCTCGCCAGTGGAGGCGCCATCCCAGCGGACGGCGTGTGGATGGCGATGGAGCGAGCCGATGGGGAGCCTCTGTCGGACCGCCTCCGTCGCGGTCCGGTCGACGACGTGAGGGGCTTGCTGCTGCAGCTCCTGGAGGCCCTGGCCGCGTGCCACGCCCGCGACCTGGTGCACTCCGACCTGAAGCCCGACAACATCGTCGTCGAGGCCGACGGGCGGACTCGGCTCCTCGACCTCGGGGTGGCGCGTGCGGTCGGCGAGCATGCCGACACCGTCACCGGCACCCCCACCTACATGGCGCCCGAGCAGTGGGAGCGGCGCCCCGCCGACCTCCGCTCGGACCTGTACGCCCTCGGCATGGTCGCGCACCTGCTGCTCACCGGGCATCGCGCCGTGCGGGGCACGGTGGAGGAGGTGCGGATGCAGCACCAGCGGGGTGTGTCCGTCGACGTCGGCGCGCCGGCCATCGACGCCTGGCTCCAGCGCCTGGTCGCCCGCTACCCCAGCGATCGCTTCGCCTCGGCCGTGGAGGCCGCCCACGCGCTGCGGGCCATCCCGGAGGAGGACTGGACGCCTTCGATGCCCACGGATCCCGGCGCCTCGATGTCCACCGGCGACGCGACCTGGGTCTTCGACGCCGAGCCCGTGGGCCACGAACCGCCACCGGCGCCGGCGTCCGCCCGGACCAGCCACGCCCCGCTCCCGAGCTCCCCGGGCTTCCGCGACCCGGGACGCCCCCTGCCCCAGGGCCTGCACCTCCTCGACGCCCGTCCCCTCCCCCTGGTGGGCTTCGAGGCGACCCTGGAGGCTCTGTGGACGCACCTGGTCGCGGTGGAGAAGGGCCAGGGCCACCGCGTGGTCGCACTCGTCGGAGACATCGGCTCCGGGCGTCGAGCGGTCCAGCGCGCGCTCACCGTGCGCGCCCGGGAGCTGGGCTCCGTCCTCGTGCGCACCTCGGTCGACGCCCTGACCGAGGCCGCCCTCGACCAGCCCCCGCTGCTCCTCTGCCTTCCCTCCGCGCCCGCCGACCTCCAGCAGCGCCTGGCAGCCACCTCCTGGCGCGGTGGGCGGGTCCTCGTGGTGGTTCGGGGCGCTGCTGGGACCGAGGATGCCGTGTCCATCGAGGTGCGACCCCGGACCTTCGACGAGCTCTTCGCCACCGCCATGCAGCTCGTGCCCCTCGACGTGCCCTCCGCCGAGCACCTCGCCCGCACCGCCAACGGCAGCCCCGTCCGACTCCACGAGGCCCTCGTCGCCGCCGCCGCCTCCGGCGTGCTCGTCCCCCAGCAGGAAGGGCTCCACCTCTCGACCTCGGCCCGGCTCACCCCCACCGCGCGCCCGCGTCCGCTGGCCCTCCTCACCGCCCAGCTCCTGGAGCCCGTCGACACCACGACCTGGCAGGCCCTGTGCGCCGAGACCGCCCATCCCCCCGTCTACGAGGGTCTGGAGCCGAGGGGGTCGGCCTGGGTGGTCGACGCCGATCACCGCCTCTCCTTCGACGACCTCCCCACCGAGGCGTACCGGCTGGCGGCCCAGTTCGCATCGGGTCCATACCGACGGATCGAGCTGCTGGTCGGCGCTGGCGACATCGTGCCGGCGCGGGCGATCGCCGACACCCTCCTGGCCCACGACGATCCGCAGGTGCCAGGCAGCCGCGGCTCCCTGGAGATCGTCCACGGGCTGCTGCAGCTGGCCCGGGTCAGCCAGCACGACCTCCGCTTCGCGCGGGTGCTGGGGTGGCTGGCCTGGCACACCTACTCGGAGGGTGACCTCGACGGCGCCGCCTACCACGCCACCAAGGTGCTGGGCGGACCGGCCCCCTGGAAGCGCATGGCGAGCCACGCCCACACCACCATGGCCTTCGTGGCCGCCGCCAGAGGGGCCGTCGACGAGGCGACACGGCACGGCGAGCAGGCCTGGAACCTCGCCCGCACCCCCGCACAGCGCGCCGATGCGGCCAGCGCCCGGGCCCGAGCCGAGCAGCGGAGCGCCGCCGACATCGAGCGCCTCCTGCAGCTCCTGGAGCCCCACCTCGATGCCCCCGCCCGCCGACCGGTGCGAGCCATGGCCGCGGAGCTCGCCCTCCTCGCGGGCGACGTCGAGCGCTCGGTGGCCTACGCGCAGCCCACCAGCAGCGCCCTGGTCCAGGCCCGGGCCATGGCGCTGTACGTGTCCGGGCGCCCGGAAGAAGCCGTGGCCGCTGTCGAGCCGTACCGCGACCGGGACCTCCTCGTCGGGCTGTTGGCCGAGGCCGTGTGCGATCAGCCCAGCCCGCTGCTCCGCGCCCGGCTCGCGCGCCCCCGCCCGGGTCGCTGGCAGGAACAGGGTCGCCGGCTCGGCCTGGCCCTGCTCGCTGCGGGGCAGTCCACCGCCACCGCCGACCTGCTCCTCGACGGCGTCGGCGACGTCGCCTCCAACCCCTCCCGGCCCATGGTCGTTCCCCTCGCGCGGGTGGGTGCCCGTCGCGCATCGGGGGCCGGCCACGAGGCCCGCGCTGCCCGCTTCCGCCAGCTCGCCGACGACGCGCTCGTCGGGCTCGCCCCCGGACTGACCCAGCTGTTGCGGGAGGGCTGGGAGACGACGCGATAGCAGGAAGTCCCCTCCCGGAGGCCTCCTTGCTCTTCGTCCTGCTCCAGGCCTGCTCCCTCCTCGGCGACCCTGCGCCCACGGGCACCCTGCTCGCCATCCAGGAGGTCGACGGCCAGCCACGCACCGTCCTCGTCGACATCGGGACCGGCGAGCGGACCCCGGTCGACGGCCCCGGAGAGGCCGTGTTCCCCGGACCGGCCGACCCCAGGGGCACCCACCTGCTCCTCGTCTCCACCGAGGAGACCCCCGAGGGCCACCGAGAGACCCTCATCCTCCAGCCCCGAGCGGGGGGCGAGCCCGTCGTGCTGGCCCCCGCCGCCGAGATGGTCCGCAACCCCAGCTTCAGCCCCGACGGCTCCTTCCTCGTCTTCGAGTCCAGCGCGAACAGCTTCCGGGACATCTACCGGGTCCAGCGGGACGGCAGCGGTCTCGTGCGCCTCACCGACGCCCAGCACGGCAGCTTCGAGCCCCAGGTCTCCCCCGACGGCCAGCGCATCGTCTTCGCCTCCAGCCGCGACGGCAACGCCGAGCTCTACGTCATGAACGCCGACGGCGCGGAGCAGACCCGCCTCACCGACAGCCGCGACGACGACACCCGTCCCGGCTGGCTCCCCGACGGCCGCATCGCCTGGCTCCACCAGATGGGCGCCAGCAAGCTCGTCTGGCGAATGGACATCGACGGAGGCAACGCCCACGTCCTCCGCCGTCGCACCACCCCCACCATCGACCACGACTGGGCCGTGAACGCCGACGGCTCCACCATCGTCATCGCCACCCAGACCAGCGCGCGGGAGATCGACCTGCTGCTCTTCGACACCGCGACCAAGGAGGGCGTCACCCTCGGTGGTCCCGGCGTCGACGAGATGCCCTCCTTCAGCCCCGACGGGCGCTTCGTGGTCTGGACCAGCAACCAGACCGGCGACCCCGAGCTGTGGGTCGCTGGCGCCGACGGGTCCAGTCCCCGGGTGATCGCGCCACGCCCCGGCCCCGACTGGCTCCCCCGATGGCTCCCCGAACCCGAGTAGGAGTCCCCATGCCCGACGTCGCCGTCGACCCCCATCCCCTCCTCGAGCCCGCCTTCGTCGTCGTCGACTGGTCGGAGCTCGTGGCCGATGCCAGCGAGCGCCTCGACCCCATGGTGCCCCGCGGCGCCGCCGTGCCCCCCGCCCTCGGCACCCCCGAGCCCCAGCGCAAGGCCCAGATCCGCGACCTCTTCCGCCACGGCGGCTTCAAGCCCAACGGCCGCAACAAGCCCTGCAACGAGTACATCGCCAAGGTGGCCGCCCAGGAGCGCTTCCCCCGCATCTCCCCGGTGGTCGACTGGACCAACGGGTCGGTCTGGCACACCGGCCTGCCCATCAGCACCGTCGACCTGGACCGGACGACGGGCCCCCTCCGCCTGGGCATCGCGGAGGCCGGTCAGCGCTACGTGTTCAACGCTGGCGGTCAGGAGCTCGACCTGTCGGGCCTCCTCTGCCTCTTCGACGCCGACGGCCCCTGCGCCAACGCGGTGAAGGACAGCCAGCGGACCAAGACCCACGACGGCACGACCCGCACGCTGACGGTGATCTGGGGCACCAGCGACTGGCCGGGACGGGCCGCTGCCGCCGCTGAGTGGATGCAGGCGCGGGCAAGCGAGCTCGGCGGCCGGTAGTTCCCCCAAGGCGGCGAACGAGCAGATACCCTGCACCTCCCCTTGGAGGTCCCGTGTCGCCCACCCTGCTCGTCCCCTTCGCCCTGTGGCTCACTGCCTGCGGAGGCGACGGAGGTGGAGACGACGACACCACGCCCGCCGACACCGACGCGGACGCCGACACCGACGCGGACGCCGACACCGACGCCGATAGCGACAGCGACGCCGACACCGACGCCGACAGCGACGCCGACACCGACACCACCGGGGCCACGGGCGACACCGGCGAGCCCGTCGAGCCGCCGGAGGTCTTGTCGGCCAGCTGCGCCAACCATCCCAGCCACCCGCTGCTGGCCGAGTGCACCGTCACCACCGATGGCGTCGGTCCCACACAGGTCGACCTGATCCTCCCCGATGGCAGCGTGCGTCCCTACGTGAGCACCGAGTCCACCGACACCCACCAGATCCTCCTGTGGGGCATCCCGGCCGACACCGCCTTCACCTGGTCGGCGGGGGAGTACGACGGCAGCTTCACCACCGGCAGCCTGCCCACCGCCCTCCAGGGCATCACCAGCACCGTCACCGGCAGCACCGACGCCTTCGATGCCGTGCTCAGGCCCTTCGTCTGCGAGGGGGAGCGCTACATGCTGATGGCCGGCGTCGACGGACAGATCGTCTGGTACACGAGCGACGACCTGTGGAGCTCCGGCATGCACCCCTACGAGTGGAACCACGACGACCGCACCGTGCTGGTCGGCAACCACGACCTGCTTCGGGAGCACGCCATCGACGGCGCCGTGGTGATGGAGTGGGAGCGGGGCGTGCACTTCGAGGAGCCCCTCCACCACGACGTCGCCCGCTGGGGCGACTACACCTACCTGCTCATGGAGTACCGGGAGAAGAACCTCTGGGTCGACGGCATCTACGTCTTCGACGGCCTGACCCAGATCGGCGAGTTCCGGCTCGGCGACCACTTCACCGTCACCGACGGCTTCGGCGACTGGTCCCACGGCAACGGCATCGAGAACGGCGACAACGGCGAGCTGACCTTGTCGCTGCTCGTGTTCGACACCGTGCTGGGCATCGACGGCGACCCAGCCTCGCCCACCTTCCTCGGCGTCAACTGGGGGGCAGGCGGCACCTTCCGCGCCCTGCCCGGGATGACCTACAGCGCCCCCCCCGGAGGTGACGAAGGCTTCGACGGGCAGCACAACGCCACCCGCCGCGGCGACGACCTCTGGGTCTTCGACAACCTCTCCGCCGACACCTCCCGCTCCGCCCGCTACGTCCTCGACGACGTCACCGGCGAGGTCCGGCACGAGGAGTCTTGGGCCTTCGACAACACCTGCCCGATCCAGGGAGGTGCCGTGCCCTATGGCGACGGCGTCGTCGGAACCTGCGTCGCCGCCAACGACGTCCGCTACTTCGAGAACGGCACCCCCGAGGCGGTGTGGGCGCTCGAGATGACCTGTGGCCAGGTGCCGGGCATCGGCATGAACCGCGCCATCCCCGTCACCGTCTGGTAGCGGAGACGGCCTCAGGCCTTCACCACCGCCGTGAGGTTCGCGTCGGCGAGGCCCTGGTCGGCGGCCGCCTCGAAGCGCCCCTGGACCGCCGAGAGCAGCGGTAGATCCGCCAGCGCGGCGGCGTAGCGCAGGTCCTTGGCCACCAGGCGCACCGGGAAGCGGCGGGCGTGGTCGTCGGCGACCATCAGGCCTCCAGCCCCCCTGGCCGCAGGGCTGGTCACCGGGAGCCCCCCCAGAAGCTCCAACCCCGCCGCCATGGACAGCCCATGGGCCTCGCCGGCCTTCAGCAGCTCCCCCATCAGGGCCACCTGGGTGGCGAAGCTCGCGTTCACCAGCAGCTTGAGCAGCCCCCCACGGCCCCGGACCCCGGCGTGGACCGTCTTGGCGGCCATGGCGTCGAGGAGCGGACGGGCCTGGACCACGTCGGCTTCCTCGCCCCCCACCAGGAACACCAGCGCGCCCGCCTCCGCCTGAGGGGTCGAGCCCACCACCGGTCCGTCCAGGAAGCGGGCGCCCGCGGCGTCGACCGCCGCCCCCAGCTCAGCGAGCCAGCCCAGCGTCACCGTGCTGCTCTCGATGGCCAGCGCCCCGGCCTCCAGCCCCGCGACCGCGCCCTGGGCCCCCAGCCACACCGCGCGTGCCGCGTCGTCGTCGGTGACGCAGCTGATCACCACCTCAGCACCGGACGCGGCCTGTCGCGGGGTCTCCGCGGCCCGGGCCCCGGCCGCGACCAGCCCCTCCGTCGCCCCGACCGACCGGTTCCACACCGTCAGCTCGTGCCCCCCATCCAACAGCCGCCGCGCCATGCGCCTGCCCATCGCACCCAGTCCGAGAAAGGTCACCTTCGCCATGTCTTCACCTCCGATGACCGAAACCTAGGCTCTTCCCCCAGCGCACGGAAGCCGCGGCGCCGGACTATGATTCATGCGAAGTTGGACTGAATGAGCGACCGACTGCGCCACCTCGATGCCTTCCTGCGGGTCCTCGATCACGGGTCCCTCTCAGGCGCCGCCCGGGAGCTGGGCGTCGGCCAGAGCACCGTCAGCAAGTGGCTCGCGTCCCTGGAGCGCGAGCTCGGCGCTCCGCTGCTCGACCGCACCACCCGCAGCCTCCGGCTCACCGCCGACGGCGAGGCACTCCGCCCCTACGCCCGTCGCCTCGTCGACGGCTGGAGCGACGCCCGGGCCGCCGTGGGCGTCGCCGAGCGGGTCGAGGGCCCCCTGCGGGTCAGCCTGCCCACCGTGTTCGGGGAGCTCCACGTGCTTCCCCACGTGGGCGGATTCCTCGACGCCCATCCCGGCGTGGCCCTCGACCTGGCCCTGTCCGACCGGTACGTCGCCCTCGTGGAAGAGGGCTTCGACCTGGCGCTGCGCATCGGCGGCACCCCCGACTCCACCCTCCGGGCCCGTCGCCTCGCTTCCCCGCCCCGTCGGCTGGTGGCGAGCCCCGCGTACCTGGCGCGGAGGGGTCGTCCGGAGCACCCGAGGGAGCTGTCCGGCCACGAGGCCCTGGTGCACAGCGGCGTCCGCAAGACCGTGTGGACCTTCGAGCGAGGAGGCACCCGGGTGCGGGCCACCGTGAGGGGTCGAGCGCGGGCCGACCACTCCGGCGCCTTGCGGCAGCTGTGCCTCCAGGGCCAGGGCATCGCCCTGCTGGCGGACTGGCTCGTCGGCCCGGACCTGGACCACGGACGGCTCCAGCTGCTGATGGACGACTGGACCACCGCTCCGGCGCCCATCCTCGCGCTGCTTCCGCCGTCGAGGCAGGTGCCGCGGCGGGTCCGTGCGTTCATCGAGCACCTCCAGGGGGCCTGGCCGTGGACCGACGGCCCCTGAGGGAGCACGCTTCAGCGTCGCCGGGAGCGCCGCTTCCCCTTCCTCTTCCGCTGCGACGGGGGTGGGGGCAGCAGGTCCCAGTCGTGGAAGGGATGGTCCACCCGGGGCTGGAGCGGACGGCCCACCGCGGCCTCGATCTGCTGCAGGTAGCGGTGCTCGCTGGGGTCGCAGAAGGACAGCGCCACCCCGGAGGCCCCGGCCCGAGCCGTCCGTCCCACCCGGTGCACGTACGTCTCCGCGTCGCCGGGAAGGTCCATGTTCACCACGTGGTGGAGTCGGGGGATGTGGAGCCCCCTCGCGGCGACGTCCGTGGCGATCAGCACCGAGGCCTCCTCGTCGAGGAGAGCGCGGAGGGCCTGTCGCCGTCGGGCCTGGGACATCTCCCCGTGGAGCCCCACCACGCCGTCGAGCCGCTCCATCGCCCGGTCCACCGCGGCGCGGGTGCGCACGAAGACCAGGGCGCGGGGCAGGTCGGCCAGCACGTGGGCGAGGAGCTGCGGCTTGTCCTGCTTGCGGACGTAGAGCACGTGCTGGTCGATGCGCTCCAGGGGGGAGTCGTCGTCGCTCAGATCGAGGAGCACCGCGTCGGTGAGGACGACCTCGGCGAGCTGCGGATCCGGGAAGGTCGCGGAGAACAGGGCCGCCTGGTGGGGCGGGAGGAGGGCCGCGAGGCGGCGCAGGTCGGGGAGGAAGCCCATGTCGAGGAGCCGGTCGGCCTCGTCGACGACGAAGTGGCGCACGGCGTCGAGGGGGAGGTGGCCGCGGTCGTGGAGATCGAGGAGGCGTCCCGGCGTGGCCACCACCAGGTCGACCCCGGCGTGGAGAGCTTCCTGCTGGGGGCCATCGGGCACCCCGCCCACCAGACAGGCCACCCGCAGGTCGAGGGCGGCGGCCCAGGGCGTGGCGGCGCGGGCCGTCTGCTCGGCGAGCTCCCGGGTCGGGGTGATGCACAGGGCGCGGGGCTGCCGCGAGGGCGTTGCCAGCTGCTCCAGGACCGGGAGCAGCGCGGCGGCCGTCTTCCCCGTGCCCGTCGGGGCGATGGCGAGCAGGTCGCGGCCGGCGCGGAGGACCGGCATCGCCTCCCGCTGGATGGCCGTCGGGGCGTCGTGGCCGAAGGCGGTGCGGAGGGCCTCTGGCAGGGAGTCGAGGGCCATGACGCCCGCCTAACGTGGTGCCCGCGCCCTCCCCCACGGCTGGGTCCGCGCGATCCACGGAGTGCGGCACCGTGGCTCGGGTGGTGTCACCGACCCGCCAGCACGGCGTCGATCCCGAACCGAAGGCGCCAGGCGGCCCGCTCGGGGTCGAGACCCTCCGCCGCCTCCAGGGCACCACGGACCAGGGCCTGCTCCCCGTCGGTGAGCTCGGGACGGTTCACGACCTCGCGCAGCGCCGTCCGGTAGATGGCCCGGCAGCGCTCGGGGTCGCCGCCGTTGAAGGCGGGAACGCCCTCCTCGATGGCGCTCAGCAGCCCTGCACGGGCCGGCGCGGGGTCTCCCTCACGCGTGCAGCGCGTCCGAATGCAGCGATTGTTCTGAGCCGGGCCCTTAGGGAATCGCCCGCTCCTCTGTTGGGGAGGCCTGCTGCGGAAGGAAGGACCTGGCACCAGGTCGGCGGCGATTCCATAGGGCCACTCCATGCGACACGTCTTCGTCCAGGGAGCCAGCCGCGGCCTCGGCCGTGCCTTCGTCCACCACCTGCTGGCGCGGGGGGACCGGGTCACCGCCACCGCGCGAGACCCGAGCTCCCTCGACGCCCTGGTGCGCGAGGTGCCCGATCGGCTGACCACCCTTCGTCTGGACCTCGAGGCGCCCGACACCATCGAGACCGCCGCCCAGGCCGTCGGCGCCATCGACTGGGTCATCAACGTGAGCGGACTGCTCCACGACGGCGAGCTGCAGCCGGAGAAGAAGCTCGACCACGCCGACGCCGACTCCCTGCATCGCCTGTTTCAGGTCAACAGCATCGGGCCGCTGCTCGTGGCCCGCCACCTGCACCGGAAGCTGGCGCGCGACGGCGTCTTCGCCTCCCTGTCTGCGCGTGTCGGCTCCATCGAAGACAACCGTCTGGGGGGCTGGTACGGCTACCGGGCGTCGAAGGCGGCCCAGAACATGTTCACCAAGACCCTCTCCATCGAGTGGGGTCGCAGTCGGCCCGAGCGTGCGGTGGTGGCTCTGCACCCCGGCACCGTGGCCACCGAGCTGTCCGCCCCCTTCCGTCGCCACGCCAAGACCGTGTTCCCGGTCGAGCGGGCCGCCGCCCAGCTCATCGACATCCTCGACGGGCTGACCGGCGCCGACACCGGCCGCTTCATCGCCTGGGACGGCACCGACATCCCATGGTGACCCCTGTGGGAGCCACCCAGGAAGCCTACAGGGGAAGGGCCCGCCAGCCGGGGTCCCAGGAGTACATCAGCTCCACGTGTCCCGGATGCTCGCCGGCCAGCCGGTCCAGGGCGGCGCGGTCCGGGCCGTTCTCCGCCATCAGGTAGATCCACATCACCCGCTCGGCGTTCCCCGTGCCGCGACACCACACACGGACCCGGTCGCCGAGCTCGGCGAGGAGTGCGTCCTCGAAGCCGTCGACCCTCGCCTTCTCCTCACCGAGGGGCATGCCCTCTTCGTCGGCGGCGAAGGGAAGCCTCGCCATGCACAGCGTGTCGAAGAGCGGCTCCTTCAGGAACTTGGCCGCGGCGCAGCCACTGAACACGATCCGCGCGCCGGTGTCGGGGTGCGCCGCCTGCGCGACGATCCAGGTGAGCTCCGGCCAGCGCTCCTCTGCGCCGTCGACCAGCGAGCGAAGAGCGCTCACGTCGAGCGCGTCGTCGGGTGGGGGCTCCGACGTCCAGTCGATGCCGCCCATCCAGGTCTCGACGCCGTCCTCTCCCAGCAGATCGTCGAGGACGACGAAGACCAGGTTCGGGGCTGCCTCTCCGAGTGCCGCGAGCTTCGGATGGTGCACCACGATGTCCCAGCGCTGCTGGTGGTCCCTCGCTTCGACCGCGAAGCGGAAGTCCGCGTAGGGCACCTCGATGCCGTTCCACTCCATCGCCCCGTCCCGCTCGCCGGGGGACGCCTGCCGGGCCGTGTAGAACTCGAAGTCCGGGTCGTCCTGCGGACCGGCCAGGCGCCAGCGCTCGAGCGTGGGCCTGAGCCGCGGGTCACCGTTGGCGGACAGCGCCAGGAGGTGCTTCGCGCGGCGCCCCGGACCGAACTCCCAGTCCAGATCGGCGTGGATCCCGTGCACCCGCGCCGTGAGGGGCTGGATCCAGCCGGCCCTGCTGTTGTGGAGGTCCCCGAGGATCTCCGCCCGGTGGGCCGCCCACCACTGCCAGAACGCGGCCACGGGATCGGCGGGCTCTCCGCTCGGCGCGTCATCGCCGCCCTTGCCCCCGAACATCCGCTTCCAGAACGACATCCTTCCTCTGCCCCGCTGCCCATCGCCCCGTCCAGCGGGCGTGGTACCCGCAGGGTAGACTACGGTCGCGGAGGACGCGATGGTCGTCGCTTGGTTGTTGCTGGCGTGCACCCCCGGAGAGACCCCGTCGGACGGGGTCGCCGAGACCAGCGACACGAGCTCGGAGGTCGACACCGCAGCGACCGACGACGGGCTCGGCACGGCCACGGGCGACACTGCCACCGTGTCGAGGTCGGATACCGGAGAGGCCCTGCTGGCCACCGCCCTGGCGTCCGCCGACCAGGGCTACGCCTGCGACCGCGGCTTCCAGTGGGTCGCCCACGACGAGGGGCAGACCGTGCGGCTCACCGTCGGGGTGGACCTTGGGGCGCCCCAGACCGACCCGTCGGAGGAGGGCCAGGCCTTCGTCGGCCAGGTCGGGCTCGGCGCGGGGGAGGCGCTCGTGATGCTCGCGACGGGCAGCTGCTTGTCGACGCCGGGCTGTTCGGACTTCGGTGGGGGGGAGTGTGCGCAGGAGCTGGACCGGGTGTGGGTCGGGACGGCCGGTACGGTGGAGCTGCTGCATGCCTCGGGGGGGCTCGAGGGAGAGCTCGTGGACCTGAGGTTGGAGGAGGTCGACCAGCAGCTGGAGGTGCTGGCTGGTGGGGGGGTGGAGGAGGCGGCGGTGTTGGAGCTGGGGCACCGGGCGTATTGGGTGGAGTAGGGCGTCGGCTCGGCGGGGCTGCGGTGGCCGACGGTGGGTGGGGTTCGACCGGCTGATGCGGTGGGTGGGCACGCGGCCCAGGACCCGGCCCGTCGGTGCCCAGGCTGTGCGGGAGCTGCGACGGTGGTGGGGAACGCGTGGGCGCGGGGTGGCCCCGGTGTGGTCGTGGAGACCTGCGGAAGTCCAACGCGGCGATGGAGCGAGGAGGCGGGGCGCGGCTGCAGAGGTGTCGGATGTGGGTCTCATGCGGCCTGGAGAGGGGGGGCGGCGGCTTAGGCGGGTCTGGGGGTGCGCGGCTCATGCGGGTCTGTGCGCATGGGTGGATTGGAGCGGATTGGGCTGGAAAGCACTCAGATCGGGGATTCACGAGACCCGCGGAAACTGCGTTAGGCAAAAGAACAGGAGGAACTTGGGTCATGACCACAGGGAGCCCAATCTCCTCTGGCGTGAGGTGGGACTCCCCTGCCCTGGCGCTTCCACGTCGGGAGCCGGACAAGCTGAAGGCGCGACCCCTCTGACGAGGCCACCGCGGGGTCTTTAGGGGTCTTTGCCCGTGGCGCTTCCGACAAGCCGAAGACATGGCTGCAGCCTGCCTTGGCAAGCATTGTGAGCGGCCGGGGCGGGGCCGTCGCCAGGCGTGGCCCCCCCTGGAGGAATGCGCCGCTGTAAAGGCCACCGACCCGCCCCTGCTGAAGGCCAAGCCACGCGCTTGGATGGTCTGTCGTCCTGCCGCCCTGCGGGCGATGGTGGCGAGCGAACC
>Ga0213839_1001051_pt1 | contig 20462 bp, 19 predicted proteins | sample SWPATP21_FD_160075 | JGI IMG/M metagenome (GOLD analysis project Ga0213839, IMG submission 160075) | Coastal seawater microbial communities from Marineland, Florida, United States - SWPA TP2 #1 | ecosystem: Environmental > Aquatic > Marine > Coastal | place: USA: Florida | collected 2016-08-14
CATCGTCACCAGCCCGCGCCAGAAGGCCACCTGAGTCGCGCCCACCACCGGCGCCGTCAGCTTCACGAGCACGCCGAGACCCGCGAAGCAGATGGCCGAGGCCAGCATCCAGGCCGCACCGTTCCGAACCGCGGCAGGTGTCGAGGGGGGCGTCACGACCCTGGCTATCCGGCCCGATGGCGCCCCGACGTCGGGCCACACCAAAGATACTTCAGCGACTCAAAGCAGTATCTGCCATGGTCGGTTCTCACGGGGCTGCGCCCCACCCACACGCTTCACCCGGCCGGGACCATGATCACCGTAGATGCTTCGACGACGCCCCGCTCTCTACGTCCACTCCAGCTCCTCTTCCTGTTGCTGCTGGGGGTCGCGTGGGTCGATGCCAGCGTCCACGCAATGTCCAACCCAACGTTTCGCCAGTACTTGATGGGCTGGAAGATGTTCACCGAGAAGAGCACGCGAGGCACCGACCACCGAGCCGAGGTCCAGCTCGAGCGAGACGGGCCCTTTCGACGGGTCGAGCTGCACGACCACTTCCCCTCCAGGTGGGGAAGCGGCTATCGCTACTCCCGCTTTCGGGATCGGCGCCGGCTGACGATGGTTGCAGCCGCCCTGTGCCATCGCCTGGAGACGCCAGCCCACGCGGTCCGGATCTACCAGGTCCGCTGGCACCTGAAGGCCGGAACGACGGAGCGGGTGGACCCCAGGGAGCAGCTCATCGCGCGGCATCGATGCGACCGGCCGTTGGTGGGAGGTGCAGGCCGGGTCATCCCTCTCCATCCCCGGCAAGAGCAGGTGGAACGATGACCACCACGGGCGCCAGGGCATCCGACTGGCTCGATCGTTGGTACGAACCCCAGTGGGCCGTCGGCTGGGCCTACGCCAGGGTGCTGTGGGTGATCGCAGCCACCTTCCAGTACGGACTCGACGTCTTCTCCATCCCCGACGTCTGGGGCGCGCCCGACCTGCACTTCGTCGCAGGTGGGTACCGCCTGGCCCGGTACGTCGTCCTCACCCCTCCGGGCGCCTACCTGTGGTGGTCCTCCATCATGCTGACCATCGCGGCCGTCGCCGTCGGAGGTCGGACGACCAAGGCCGCCTGGACGCTCTTCCTGGTGCTCACCTGGGGCTGGTTGGCCTACGAGGCAGCCAACGTGAAGGCCCACGACCGCCTGCTTCTCTTCGTGACCCTCGCGCTCCTCCTCGGCCCGACGAACGAACGAGGCCTCGCCACCAAGCGGCGCTCCCCCTTCGCGCGCTGGGTCATGATGTCGGTGTTCAGCGCAGCGTACGGCGCCACGGGAATGTGGAAGTTCTGGCACGAGCCCACCTGGCTCACCGACGGGTCCGTGCTGGCCAACCACCTGGTGCAGCCGTTCCACGGCAGCCGCCCCCTCGGTGTCTGGCTCTCCGGCCAGGCCTGGCTGCTGCCGGCGCTCACCATCGCCACGGTCGCGTGGGAGTGCGCGTTCCCGGTCCTGATCTGGTTCAAGCGAGCCACCGCTCCACTGTTGGTGGTCGGCGTGATCTTCCACACCACCCTGCTCCTCACCATGAACCTCGGCCCCTTCGCCCTGGTGGCGTTCGCGGCCTACCCAGTCCTCCTGCACCCGGACGACATGATGCGCCTGCACCTGGCTCTGTTCCGACGTCGGCGGCCGAAACGCCCCGACCCACGCTGTGTTACACCCCGCCGTCATGGCCCCGCGCCAACGACTCCTACCTAGGAACCCTGACTTCGGCCCACGGCGCCCATGGACGACATCGACTCGAGGACGACCCCGAGGTGGCTCCGTCCCATTCAGCTCGCCTTCATCCTGGCGCTGTGCGTCGCCTGGATCGACGCCAGCTCCCACGCGCTGTCCAAGCCCACCTTCCGCCAGTACCTGATGGGCTGGAAGATGTTCACGGAGAAGTCCACGCGGGGCACCGACCACCGCGCCGAGGTCCAGCTCGAGCGCGGCGGACCGTTCCAGCCCATCGAGCTGAGCGCGTACTTCCCGTCCCGTTGGGGAAGCGGCTACCGCTACTCGCGGTTTCGCGACAAGAAGCGCTTCGGGCGGGTGGCAGCCGCCCTGTGCTACCGCCTGGAGAGCCCCGCCTACGCGGTGAAGATCTACCAGGTCCGCTGTCACGTGAAGCAGGGAAGCACCGAGCGCGTCAAGCCCTCGGAAGAGGTGATCGCACACCACCGCTGCGCGAGGAGGGTCCGGGGCGTCGGCGGTCGAACGATTCCCCTCCACCCCAAGCTGGAGGCGCCGGAGCGATGAGCAGCGACGACGCCAAGGAACCGGACTGGCTCGACCGCCTGTACGAGCCTCAGTGGGCCATCGGCTGGACCTACGCCCGAGCCCTCTGGGTCGTGGCCGCCACCATCCAGTACGGCTCCGATGTCTTCTCCATCCCCGACGTCTGGGGGGCACCGGACCTGCAGATGGTGTCCGGCCCGTACTACCGCCTGGCCGAGTACTTCGTCCTCACCCCCACGGCCGCCACCCTGTGGTGGTCCTGCATCATGCTGGCCATCGTCGCCGTCGCCATCGGCGGCCGCTTCACGAAGGCCGCGTGGGCCACCTTCCTCGTCCTCGCCTGGGGATGGCTGGCGTACGAAGGGGCCAACGTGAAGGCCCACGACCGCCTGCTGCTCTTCGTGACCCTGGGGCTGATGCTCGGCCCCACGAACGAGCGGCAGCTCTCCAGGAAGCGACGCTCGCCCTTCGGTCGCTGGGTGATGATGACGGTCTTCTGCGCCGCGTACGGGGCCACTGGCTGGTGGAAGCTGTACAAGGAGCCGACCTGGCTCACCGACGGCTCCGTGCTGGGCAACCACCTCGTGCACGCCTTCCATGGCGGCCTTCCGCTGGGCGTGTGGTTGTCCCGTCAGACCTGGCTGCTCCCGGTGCTCACGATCGCCACCGTCGTGTGGGAGTGCTCGTTCCCCCTCCTCGTCTGGTTCAAGCGAGCGACCGCTCCGCTGCTGGTGATCGGCGTGATCTTCCACGCGTCGCTGCTCCTCACCATGAACGTCGGCCCCTTCGCGCCCATCGCCTTCGCGGCCTACCCCATCCTCCTCCACCCCGACGACATGATGCGCCTGCACACCGGCCTCGTCGGCCTGTGGGAGCGGGTGCGCGGCACGTCGTAGGGGTCAGTCGTCGCCGAGGAGCTCGTCGCGCAGCGCGGCGTTGGCCTCCTGTGCCCGGCTCAGAGCTTCCTCCTCCGTGTACAGGGTGCTCGGGTGACGGCTGCGGGGGAGGCGAGCCAGCACGACCGTGCCTCCGACGATGCCCACCACCGACGCGCCCAGGGTGCCCGCGAAGGACGCCTTCTGGCCCGTCGACGGCGTGCCCACGAGGAGCGACTCCGCGTGGAAGGTGGTGAAGAAGCCGGCGGCCGTGCCGAGGACCAGGGCGCCCACCCCCACCACCCCCGAGGTGGTGCGCCGTCGCCGCAGGGTGCGGGCCTGCTCTACGTCCCCGACGGCATCGGCGAACTGGACGGCCGTGAGCTGGGTCGGCCCCTGGGTCACGAACCAGAAGCGTCCGGAGCCGTCGTAGCCCTTGGCGTACACGGTGCTCACCTGCCTCTCCACCACGTCGAGCCGTCGGGCCTGGTAGGCCTCGAGGGCCTCGGCGCCGTCCGACGCTCCGGCAAGGGCCACCGCCAGCATCCACCCGCTCATGGCGTCTCTCCCTTCCAGTCCACCGACACATCGGAGACCATGGCCTCGGTGGCCTGCACGTAGGGGAGCAGCTCGTCCCACAGCGCCAGGTGCTCCGGGTTCGAGGGGTCCCACAGGTTGTCCGTCTCCTCGGGATCGACGCCGCGATCGAAGAGGAAGTGCTCCCCCGTGGTCCAGCGGAACACCAGCTTCTGATCCCCGCGCCGCATCGCGTTGTGCCCCTCCCCCCGAGCGACGGCCATGGCGCGACGGAGACGGTCCTCTGGGGCCTCCCCGAGCGTGTGGCCGGTCATCTCGTCCGGCACGTCGAGGCCCGCCACGGCGAGGAGCGTCGGCGCGAGGTCCTGCATCGACACCGGGCCCTCCCAGCGGAGCGGAACCAGGTTGTCGGCCCACAGCGCGAAGAGCGCGTCATTCTCCCCGTGGAACAGGTCGTAGGCGTGGGTGAACTGGCCGTGCTCCCACAGCTGCTCCCCGTGGTCGCTCCAGAACACCACCAGGGTGTCGTCGAGGAGGCCCTCCTCTCGCCAGTTCTCGAGGGCCACGTCGAGCTGGGCGTCGAGGTAGCGGACCTCCGCCTCGTACACGACCCGGGCGTGGGCCTGCACGAGGGCCAGCTCGTCGGGGGGGAGGTCGTCATGGGTGCGGCGGAGGTCCGACACCTGAGCTTCGTCGGTGAAGTCGATGTCGACGGGGTCGAGCTCGTCACGGCCCACCTCGTACTCGGCCGGAGCGTCGTAGGGAGCGTGGGGCTCGACGGTGTGGACGTGCACGAAGAAGGGCCGTCCGTCGTCGGTCATCTTCAGGTGCTCCAGCATCCCCGCCATCTGGGTCTGGGCCGGGCGCAGCGGATTCAGCTCCGTCTCGTAGCCCTGGATGTTGTTCGTCCGGGCGGAGAGGAAGCCATTCCGCGACGTGAGGGCCGTCCGGTAGCCGGCGTCCTGGAAGAAGGTCGCCAGGAAGGCCTCGTCGTCCGGGTAGGGCATCTCCAGCGACCCCTCGAGGCGGGGCAGGAAGCCGTGCTCGACGTTGTCGCGGCCGAGGAGCGTGCAGCTGATCGACGCGTAGGTCCAGTTGGAGCACTGCATCACGTCCGTCGCCAGCACCCCCTCGTCGAACCAGCGGCCGAGGCGGGGCGTGAGGTCCTTGTCGCCCAGTCCGTTCACGTGGTCGGCCCGGAGCGTGTCGATGGAGATCATCAGCACGTTGCGCGGAGGAGCCCCCACGAAGGCGAGCGCCGGAGACACCGTCTCGATGGCCGGGGCGGAGTCACCGGTAGATGCGGTCGTTGCGGTGGAGGCCGTGGGCGACGACGTCGAAGCGGTGTCCTCGGCGGTGTCGACGGGCGTCTCGCCATCGATCGACGGGGATGGCTCGGGGGTCCGACACGCGAGGAACAGCAACAGGGGGCTCATGCCCCGTTGTAGCTCGTCAGCGTCCGGCGGAGCTGTCCAGCACGTTCGTGGGGGCCATGATCATGTAGGCCAGCCAGGTGAGCGGCATGGTGATGAAGCCGATCCACACCGCCATCAGCGCCGTGTTGATGGCCTGGAGCACCCAGTAGCTGAACATCAGGGCCAGGCCGGTGGACCAGCGACCTGCGTACATGTGGCCGACGCCGAAGGTCTGGAAGAAGAATCCGGGACCGACCTCGAGTCCGATCGCGAGCGCGTTGCTGTGCTTTGCCATGGGTTCACCTCACCGGGTCAACGTGGTGAGACCTCGTTGATTGCACCCGGTGCGGATCTTTCTCGCGTTCGTCAGCCGACCAGCGTCTGCTCGAGGGCCTCGTCCGTGCCTCGGAAGCCGGCCTGCACGGCGACCCCGTCCCGCTCGATCACCGGCCGCTTGATCAGCATCGGATCCGCCGCCATCGCCTCCGCCCACTGGGCATCGGTCCACTGCTTCTTGTCGTCGGGCAGCGCTCGGTAGGAGCCTCCCGACGTGTTCTTCAGCGGCTTGGCGCCGAGCGCCTCGACCCAGGCCTGGACCTGCTCGGCGGGGAGTGGCTCGGCGCGAACGTCGTGGAACCCGTGGGCCACACCCCGAGCGTCGAGCCAGGCCCGCGCCTTCTTCACCGTGCCGCAGTTGGGGATCCCGTAGACCGTCAACGCCATGTGCACCTCCGACGCGGTCCTACCGTTGCGGCGGGCTGCTGCCCAGAGCCCTTCGTCCGTGGTAGGTGAGGGCATGTCCACCAAGCTCCTCGTCGCCATCGACTTCTCGCCGCTCTCCCTCCGTGCCGTGCAGTACGCCGTCGACTTCGTGAAGGGCTCGTCCCGCACCATCGACCTGCTCCACGTCACCCACGACCCGCTGCCCGCTCACGCCGCGAGCAACGCGCCGGCAGAGCTGCTCGAGCAGATCCGCGAGGGCGAGCGCACCCGCGCCACGTCGGAGATGGCCACCGTGATGGCGACCATCCCCGAGCACCATCGGGGCGAGGAGATCGTCCGCCGCGGGCCCGCAGCGGAGACCATCTGCGAGGTCGCTGGCGAAGGCTACGACCTCGTCGTCGTGTCCACCCACGGCCGCACAGGGCTGTCCCAGTTCTTCATCGGCTCGGTGGCGGAGCGGGTGGTTCGGCTGTCGCCCATCCCCGTGCTCGTCGTTCGCTGACCTACTTCACGAGGTGGACGGACCGCACCATCTCGTCCGAGAAGTCCGTGCGGAGCTTGATGAACGGGTGGAAGCTGGCCCGACGGGCGGGGCTGACCAGCTTCACGGCTGGGGTGAGCAGCGTTCCGTCGATGTCGACCGGCGTCTCGAAGGTGACGTTGGTCACCTCCTGGTAGACGATCTCGGGCTCTGCCTGGTGGACCGCGTCCTGGGCGAGGGCGGGGGCAGAGAGGACCAACAGGCACAGGGCGATGCAGGAGCGCATGGAAACCTCCGGGGGCTGCCACCTCCGACACGCTCGGCCGGTGCCGGTTCCGCCAGATGTCCGCAGGCCGTGGCGCGAGGCTGCAGGCTTCGGGCTTCGGCTGCACGAGCGCGTTGCCCGGCGCCAGAAGACCTCTGCGACGCCGCGCCGTCTCGACACGCCAGCCCCATGGCTTGCGAGCTGAAGCCTGCAGCCTGCAGCCCGAGCAGACTCGACGCCACGCGTGCAGCGGGGGAGGCACATCCGGCCTCCACCTCAGATCAGCCACATCCTCGCCGCCCGCACCGCCGCCTCCGTCCGCGTCGTCGCGTCCAGCTTGTCCAGCAGCCCCTGCACGTGGAACTTCGCCGTGTGGGCGCTGATCTGCAGCGTCTCGCCGATCTCCCGGTTCGACAGCCCCAGCGCCAGCAGCTCCAGCACCTCCCGCTCCCGAGGGGTCAGCGCCGGCGCCTCGTGGTCCACCGTCCGTGCAGGCCCCACCTCCAGCCCGAGGGACGTCGCCCACAGCGCCGCCACCACCGCCTCGGGCCCCAGCTCCGGGGACACCCAGCTCCCCGACAGCGGCGTGGCCGACACCACCACCACGGGCCCCTCCACCTCGTCCGAGCCATCGGTCAGCACCACGTCCGGCTCGTCGTCCACCACCAGCACCAGCGGGTCGAGGGCGTCCAGCCAGGCATCTTCGTCGTCGAGGTCGGAGAAGGCGAGGAGCACACGGAGGGTCATGGAGCAAGGCTGCCCACCGAGACCCCAGGCGACACCTACCCGATCGGGCAGCCTCCCCACCTGGGGAGCTGGCAGCGCCTCTCCTGGAGCCCAGGATGGGTGCATCCCCGGAGGTCTCCGTGCTCACCCAGCTCTCGAACGACATCGCCGCGGCCGTCGCCGCCATCCGCCCCTCGCTCCTCGCCCACCGCTCCCGCCGCGGCTTCGGCACGCTGTTCGCGGTCGACGCCCACCACGCGGTCGGCTCCGCCCACGGCCTGCGTCGCCCGGGCCGCTTCGCCCTCGACGGCCACGAGGTCGACGCCGAGGTCGTCGGACGACACAGGGCCCTCGACCTGGCCCTGGTCCGGGTCGACGCCGAGCTCCCCGCCGTCCGCTGGGCCGACGTGCCCGAGGTGGGCCACCTGGTCGTCCCTGTCGGCGCAGGTCCTCGGGCCACCCTGGGCTTGATCCAGGCCGTCGACGGGCCCTGGCACACACCGCGGGGCGCGGAGGTCGACGCCTGGCTCGAGGTCGACGGCACCCTCCCCCGCGGCTTCTCGGGCGGCCCCCTCCTCGCTGCCGACGGCGCGGTGATCGGCATGAACACCCGTCGTCTCGTGCGCGGCGGCACCACGCTCCCCGCCTCCACCGTGCGGTCCGCCGTGACGGCCCTCCTCGACCGGGGCACGGTGGAGCCCGGCTTCCTCGGCATCGGCGCGACCCGTGCCACCCTCACCGAAGCCCAGGCCGAGGCCGCCGGCCAGGACACCGCGCTGCTGGTCGTCGCCGTCGAGCCCGACAGTCCGGCGGAGGGGGTCGTCACCGTCGGCGACATCGTCCTCACCGTGGCCGGGGAGGCCGTGCACGGTGTGCCCACGCTCCGTCGGGTCCTCGACGGCCACGGCCCCGACAGCGAGGTGGTGCTCACCGTCCTCGACGGGGACCAGGTCGTCGACCGCACGGTGACCCTCGGGAGCCGGCCGAGGGGCTGCTGCTGACCTCAGCGCAGGGACTGGCCCTCGACCCAGCGTGGATCGTCCTCGTCGAGGCCGATCTGTCGAGCCATCCGCTCCCAGCGACGGCGGACGACCGTGGCCGCCAGCGCCTCCCCAGCCCCTACCCGGGCCCGAAGCAGCGTCCGGTAGGCCGCCTCCGCCGCCTCCGCACGCCGGGCCCACTGCCAGAGCGCCGCCATGCCGTGAGGGCTCCAGCCGCCCTCTTCGGCACAGGCAAGGGCCGACGCCGTGAGCCGTCCCTCCCCCTCCTGGACCAGGCGCACCGCCCGCCGCAGGTCCGAGGTGCGGGGCAACAGGCCACCGGGCACCTCCCGCACCCATCCCAGCTCCCGCAGCGCGTCGGCCTGCCCCGCCAGGCGCTCCGCGGGCACCGGCTCCGGCACCATGCACACCCGCTCCAGCGCATCCCACGTGGCGGGCTCTACCGCATCGCGCCAGCCCTGGACCCGGGCCGACCACCCCGGCGACGGGTCGACGCGGAACTCCGAGCGGAAGCCCGGCCGCCGGACCAGCCCGTCGACGCCCTCGACCAGCTGCCCCCGATCGGCGTAGCGACGCAGCATGCGGAGAGCGACCGCCTCGCACCCCTCGCTCCGCTCAGCCACCTCCCAGCGGAGCACCGGATCGAGGATCGGGTCCACGAGCCCGTCGTACAGCTCCTGATCGTCCAGCGGCTCGAGGGAGAGGGTCTTGGGCGCCGGCAGCAGCGGCGGAGGCTCCAGCGGGTCCCGATGGGACAGCCCCATCAGCGGCATGCCCCTGCCGTCCAGCCGCGCGAGGAGCGAACGCATCGCTGGACTGGGCTTGGCGGTGATCGCCACCAGACCCCGCTCCCGGCAGACGGCCTCCAGCCACAGATCCCCCTGGGACTCCACGTCGCCCCCCTCGACGGAGCAGGCCAGCGCCTCGAGGGTCCCCCCGTCCAGGTTCCACATCCGCCCCCTGGTGGCGAGCTGCCTGCGGAGGGCCACCCCGGACAGTCCGGTCAGGCCGAGGGTCCGCGCCACGGCCACGGCCAGCGTCTCTCCCTCGTGGATCAGCAGCGGCGAGGCCACCCCCACCTCGTGGGCCCGGAACCCCAGCCACTCGCACAGCGCCTGGACCCGCAGTCCCGGCGGTGCCACCAGCTCGACCCACCGAGCCCGCGACGTCGTCTGGACGTCGTGGAGCACACGCCACAGCTCGGCCCGCAGTCCGTACCGGCCGATGGGGGTCGGCGCGCGATGGGCCAGCATCGCCAGGCCGCGACGGCCACGGGTGGGGGGCTCGGGTGGGGGCGTCACGCGGCACGCCGGGGCCAGGATCGGCGCCAGCCCCTCGCGGGACGGCTCGTCGTCCATGGGTCGGGCCTCGAGGTCGTCGAGCACCCAGGTGTCTTCGGTCTCCAGGCTGATGGGTCGCCCGGTGGGCAGCGCCGCCGGCAGCATGGGCTGGTCGTCGAGGGCGGCCAGCGCCAGGGCCGCGTCCGCCGCGCGCAGGAAGCGGTCCAGCGGGTGCTTCTGCAGCAAGCGACGAAGCCAGGCCTGCAGCCCCTCGGGCACCTCGCACAGAGCCCGGAGCGGCGGCACGTCCCGATGCAGGTGAGCGTCCAGGATCTCCTCCCGACGCCCACGAAACGGCGGAGACCCGGTGAGCAGCTCGATGGTGACGCAGCCCAGAGCGTACAGATCGGTCCACGGCCCCATCACCCGCACCTGCTTGCGCACCTGCTCGGGGGCCATGTAGCGAGGGGTTCCTCCGGTGAGCTCGTCCGACCCGAGGTCGCGGAAGCCCCGGGCGATCCCGAAGTCGGCCAGCTTGACCCGCCTCGGGGACCCGTCCGAGCCCGCCTCGACCAGCACGTTGGCGGGCTTGAGATCCATGTGGACCATGCCGCGCGCGTGGGCGTGGGCAAGGGCGTCGAGGAGGACCCTCAGCACCCGACGGGTCGTCGGCCAGTCCACGCGGCCTCGGAGGTCCTTGAGCGTGCCGCCATCCACGAGCTCCATCGTGACGAAGGGAGAGCCCGCCACCAGGCTCCCGCCGCTCAGCACCTCCGCCGAGGGAGGCACCACCCCGGTGTCGACCACCTGGACGATGGCCGGATGCTGAAGGGAAGCCACCTGGGCCACCTCCCGCTGCAGCGAGGCCGCCGCCTGCTCCGACGACGACGACCCCGGCTGGTCCGCGGAGATCACCTTCACCGCGACGTCCTCACCGGAGAGCACGTCGTGGGCACGCCACACCGCGGCCATCCCACCCCGTCCCAGGAGGCCCTCGAGGCGTGCGCTGCCGAGCCACGGACGGGCACCGGCGTCGCGGACCCGCAGCAACGCCTCCCGAGCGCGAGCGACCAGGTCGGGCCCGAAGCCGACGCGCTCCACCACGTCGTACGCGATGGCATACAGATCCCCCGCGACGTCGGTCGCACCGCGGTCCTCGAACACCTGCGCCACCCGCAGCAGCACGTCCGGCACGTCGGTCTCCCGGGGGACCTGTCGCTCGAGGTAGTGCCCCCGAATCAGCCGGATCCGCCCCAGCAGCTCTTCCGACCCGAGCGACGGCAGCACCAACACGTGGACCACGCTCTCGTACCAGCCCAGCGACGACTCCCCCTCGTCGAGGAGCACGCTGGCGAGCCGCGCCGCCTCGTCGACGTGGCCGTCCTCCAGCTCCAGGATGGCCAGGTTGAGGGTTCCGACACAGTACAGATCCCGCGCGTCGGTGCTCGGCAGGAGCTCGAGGTAGCGGGCCCGCGCTTCCTCCAGGCGACCACTGCGCCGCAGGAGCTCCGCCAGGTTCACCAGGCAGGTGGCCCGGCGCACCGTGGCCCCCACGACCTCGTAGGCCTCGGTGGCGCGCTTCAGCAGCGAGGCCGCCAGGTCCAGCTCCCCCCGGCGCCACGCACACTGAGCACGGATGCTGTGGATCGCCCCCGTGACGCCGAAGGCCTGCTCCGACCCGAGGAGGGCCACAGCCTCCGCGAGGAGCTCCTCCGCCCGCCCGACCTCTCCGTGTTGCAGGGCGAGGAGCGCCTGCTGGGCCCGCACCTCGGCGACGCGCCAGTCCAGACCCAGATCCTGGAAGACCGCGGCCGCCTCGTCGAGGGCACCGCCCGACCTCTGGAAGTCCCCGTGGGCGAGACGGGTGCTCCCCTGCCTCAGCCGAACCCGACCCCAGGACTCCGTGCCAGGCACCGCCAGGTGCAGCGCGCGGCTCAGCAGGGCCCGTACATCGTCTCCCTCCCGCTGCTGGAACCGGGCCAGGGCGAGGGCCAGCAGCACGTCGACCTCGAGCTCCGGGTCGTCGAGGGCACCCGCCCGAGCCAGCGCCGTACGGGTCATGCCCACCGCCTCGTCGGGGCGTCCGCCGAGGGCCAGCGCCTGAGCCTCCACGAAGGCGACCTCGATCTGCTCCCGGGCGGTGGTGGGCGTGACACCCACGAGAGCCTTCTGCGCCCCACGGACGTCACCCCGCGCCATGGCGGCCACAGCGTCGGCGATGGAGGGACCCTGACTCACCTCCCGAGAGTCGCCCAACGACGCGCCTTCGTCCACCCCCGTGCCGTTGCCTATGCTGTCCTCCCAGCCCGGATCCACCATGCGCACCCCACCGAGCCCCGAGCTCGCCGCTCTGGCCGATCGTCCAGAGGACCTCGCCGCCCACCTCGCCGACGCCCTCGCCGCCGAGGCCGACCCGGAGAAGGCCGCCACCATGCAGGCCTACATCAAGGGCCGAGCCATCCACTTCGGCCTGAACGCGCCTCGACGCAAGGAGATCGGTAAGCCCTACATCGCTGCGCTGGGTCGTGGCGGGCACGGGGTCGTACCCTTCGCCCACGCCTGCTTCGACCGCCCCCAGCGAGAGCTCCACCACGTCGCCATCGACGCCCTCCGTCGCTGGAAGCGGGCCCTTCGCCCCGAGAACCTCGACGATCTGCGTCACTTCGTCTGCACCCACACGTGGTGGGACACCGTCGACGCCCTCGCCGCCCACCCGGTCGGCCACCTCGTGCGCACCCATCCGGAGCTCTCGACCACGATGGACGCCTGGGTCGAGGGGGCCGCCGGCGCCCGCCACCCCGGCATCGACGACGACGCCCTCTGGCTCGCCCGAACGGGCCTCCTCCACCAGCTCACCTACAAGGCCGACACCGACGTCGAGCGTCTGTTCCGCTACGTCCTCGCCACCTGCCACAGCAAGGAGTTCTTCCTCCGCAAGGCCCAGGGCTGGGCGCTTCGCACCTACGGGCAGGTCGACCCCGACGCCGTCCGCACCTTCGTCGTCGCCCACGAGACCGAGCTGTCCGGTCTCACCCGCCGGGAGGCCATGAAGCACCTCTGAGGACGGAATACCCCCGGGGCCGAGGACCGCCCTTGTCCGAGCCGACCCCCGTGCCCCCCATCCCCCGCCCGCGCGGCGACGAGCGGGACCTCACCACCGGTCCCATCGCTGGCCATGTGCGCGCCCTGGCCATCCCCACCGCGCTGTCGCTGCTGTTCATCACCCTCTACAACGTCACCGACACCCTGTTCGCGGGCCAGATCAGCACCGAGGCCCAGGCCGGGCTCGGCCTCGGCGGTCAGCTCTTCTTCGCCGTCGCTGCGCTGGGCATCGGCTTCCGCATCGGCGCCGCCTCCGTGGTGGGACAGCTCATCGGCAAGGGCGACCTGGAGCGGGCCCGCTGCGCATCGGCACAGACCATGCTCCTCGCCGTGGTCACCACCGTCGGCGCCATGCTCGCCGCGCCCTTCGCCCTCGAGCCGCTCATCGACGTCGTCGCGCAGGGGCGTCCCTACGGCGACAGCGCCCACTCCTACGTCCACCTCCTCCTGTGGTCGACCCCCGCCTATGTCGTCGCCTACGCCCTCTCCGGCATCCAGCAGGCCGTCGGCGACGCCAAGACCCTCGCCCGCGCCCAGGCTGTGGCCACCCTCTCCAACGTCGGCCTCAACCCTCTGTTGGTGTGGGGAATCCCGGGCGTCTGGGGAGGACTCGGGCTCGACGGCATCGCCCTGTCCACCGTCGTCTGCCAGACGGGCCTGCTGCTGTTCATGCTGGGCGTCGCCTGGGGAAGCACGCCCTTCGCCGGCTTCCACCTGGGACGCCTCCGCCCGGACCCCTCCCTGCTCCTCGACCTGCTGCAGCAGATCCTGCCAGGCACCCTGCGCCTGCTCGTCATCGCGGTCGGCGGCTTCATCGCCCAGATCTGGCTCCGCGACGGTGGAGACGACGCCGTGGCCGCCTACAACGTGGGCCTGCGCCTGGAGCAGCTGTTGCTCCTGCCCGCCATCGGCATCACCGCCGCCCTGCTCCCCTTCACCTCCCAGAACATGGGGGCGGCCAAGCCGGAGAGGGTGCGCGACGGCTTCTGGATCAGCACCGGCTACGCCACGGCCCTCCTCGTCTCCGGCACCCTCTTCGTGTGGACCATGGGCCCGACCGTGGTGGGCTGGTTCGGGGCCGGGGCCGCGGCCGAGGGGCACGCCCTCGACTATCTCCGGGTCGAGTCCGTCGTCTTCCCGCTCTTCGCCCTGCTGTTCGGACTGCAGAACCTGCTCCAGGGCCTCAAGCGCCCGCTGTGGCCCCTCGTCATCGGCCTGTGGCGCCAGGGCCTGGCCGTGGCCCTGTTCGGCTACCTCTACGTACGGATGCTGGGGATGGGCCCCTACGGCGTGTGGCTCACCGTCGCGAGCGGCGTGGTGACCGGCACCGTGATGATCCTCGCCGTGTCCCTCCACCTGCTGCCCCGAGAGGGCCTCGACCTACGCCCCGCCTGGCTCGGCGGCCCCCAGGAGACCCCATGACCCTGCCCCTGACCGACGACGAGCTGCGCACCTGGCTCGCGACCCTCCCCGACGCCCCAGCCCTCGGCAGCCTGCGGAAGGGCTGGCCCCAGCGCTGGCACGTCGAGCCCCGCCTGGCCGACTGGCGGGAGCTCGCCGATCCCCGCTACGAAGGCCTCGAAGACGTCGACCTCGCCGTCGCCGCCATGGCCCGCGGCGAGCTCCCGGGGCACCTCGTCGACCACGCAGCCTGGATCGACGAGCTGTTCAAGGATGCCGGAGGCAACGTCTACCTGATCCTGCCCGACGTCCGCACCACCGACGGGCACACCCCGGTCTTCTTCTTCGACCACGACAAGCCCTACCGGGTCACCGCCGCCGCCCGCAGCCTGCCGGAGCTGTACGCCCGGGAGGTCGTCCGCGACACCCTCGGCCGCGACCACCCTCTCCGCGAAGGGCTCGACGAGGCGCTCCCCCTCGACCCCTCCTCCCTCACCGGCTTCGCCGACGACCTGGCCGATGGCTGGCGGGAGGCGTGTGGACTGCCCCCCCGCAGCACGCCGCTGAAGCGCCGCACCCGTCGCTTCCAGGACGAGGTCCATGGCGGAGCCCTGGGGGCCATCGACACCCTCGACGCCTTCCAGGAGGCCTACACCGAGCGCTTCATCCTCGCCGACCGGGTCGACGCCGAGGCGCTCCCCGACCTGCTGCGTCCGCTTCGCTGGTGGGACGACGGCGGCTTCGTCGACCACGACGCCGCGCTCCGAAACGTCATGGGCCGCACCCTGGCCCTGGCGAACGAGGAAGCCTCCGGCGGCGACCGCTACCGCACCCAGCAGCTCCTCGCCGGGGCCAAGCTCCTCGAGGGCCTGCTCCAGACCGGCCAGGTCGAGCTGAAGCCCCAGGAGAGCCCCGAGCAGGTCCTCACCGACGCCTTCGGGGCTGCCAACGAGGCCCTCACCGGAGAGCGCTTCCCCTGGGGAGACCTTCCCGACGACGACGGCGTCCGCCTCCTCGACAGCGTGCCGGACATGAAGGTCTTCCACGACGGCTGGAAGGGCATCGTGCCCGACGAGGTCCTGGCCCAGGGCGACGTCCTCGCCTTCCGCATCGCCAAGGACCTCACCGACCACCTCAACCTGATGAAGAACACCATCTACAACCTCCTCCGACGCAGCGGCGACGAGCACCTCGACGCCTTGTCCGAGCTCGTCCCCGGTCTGCTCCCAGCCGATCAGGTCCTCGTCTGCCACGCCCTCGACGCCTTCCCCAAGCATCCCGGGGTGCTGGCCCTCTACGACCGGCTCCTCGCCGAGACCCCCTACGACTACGTGAAGGACAGCGTCAGCCGCTATCGGCAGCGGGTCGCCACGGGGGTGAAGCCCTCGGGCTGGGAGCGCTGACCCGTGACGCCGGCGTTGCCACACGTGGTCCGCGGAGGCGACGTCGCGATACCAGCGCTGCCTGGAGCCCCCATGACCGTCTGGCTGCTACTGCTCGCCTGCGACGACACCCTCTTCCTGCCGGCCGAGGTGTCCACCACCCCCACCGCCGACGGTCCGAGCTGGTGCGCCGTCGAGCAGGTCCTCGGCAACCAGTGCGCCGTGTGCCACAGCGCCGCGGGTGCTTCGGGGGGACTCGACCTGGAGACCGACCCCTACAGCGCCATCGTCGACGTCGCCTCCGCCTCGGGGGGCACCCTGGTCGTCCCCGGCGACGCCCAGGAGAGCGTTCTCTACCAGCGCATGGCGGGCCTCTCCGGCAGCATCATGCCCCCCGGCGGCGCCCTCGACACCAGCGTGGTCGAGCTCGTGGCCACCTGGATCGACGCCGGCGCGACCACCGAGTGCGGCACCGGCACCGACACCGGCACCGGCACCGGCTACCACCCGCCGGGCTGGGAGGACCCGACGGTCCACGGCATGGCGGCCAAGTTCCAGACCGAGACCGACTGTCGTGCATGCCACGGAACCACGCTCGAAGGCGGCACAGGTCCGGCCTGCGAGAGCTGCCACGGCCCCGGCTGGGAGACCAACTGTACGTGGTGTCACGGCGGCGTCGACGACAGCTCCGGCGCCCCTCCGGAGGGCATCGACGACAGCACGGGCCCCCAGCTCGACACCTTCCTGCCCCACGGTCCGCACCTGCAGAGCGACATCGCCGTCCTCGACTGCGACACCTGCCACGAGGTCCCCACCTCCGCCCTCACCCCGGGCCACCTCTTCGACGACGACACACCAGGCCAGGCCGAGGTGAGCTTCGACGTCCCGGCGGTCGGCGGCAGCTGGACCAACGGCACCTGCACCGTCTACTGCCACGGTGTAGGGCGCCACGAACATGCTCCCGGGTGAACGCCGGTCGCGCCACGAACTAGGGACCACCCCCGCGCCACGATCATGGGACCACCCAGGGTTGCGCGCGGGACCCTGGTTCGCGACCTCCTCCAGCACGGTGCTGGAGGTGAGGTGGTGTTCCGGGAGCTGCATGTGGTGGAGATCAAGGAGATCCTTCGGCTTTGGTCGCGAGGACGCGGTCTGAGAGTGATCTCGCGTCAGGTCGGGCCGGATCGGAAGACGGTGCGCAGGTACGTCGAGGCCGCACAGGAAGCGGGTCTGGTCAGGGGCGCGGAGGTCGACGACTACGTCGTGGCCTCGGTGGTGGACGCGGTCCGGCCCGGTGCCCGGTCGACGGTGGGGTTGTCGCGCGCCCACCTGCGCGAGCACGCGGGCAAGGTGCAGGCCTGGGCGGCGGAGGGCTGCCAGGGGCCGAAGTTGGTCAAGCTGCTGAAGCGGAAGACCGGCGTGCCCGTGCCGCTGCGGACGATGCAGCGCTTCCTCGCCGAGGACCTCAGCCTGGGCCGGGACACGGACACGGTGCGGATCGTCGATCCGCCTCCGGGCGTGCTGGAGGTGGACTTCCTCGAACTCGGCGAGTTCACCGAGATCGGCACGGGTGAGAGGCGGACGATGCACGCGCTGCTCGGCGTGGCCGGGTGCTCCCGCCACCAGTTCGTGTGGCCGTGCCTGGGCCAGACCTTCGACGACGTCATCGACGGCTTGGAGGCCGCGTGGGACTTCTTCGATGGCGTGTTCCCGGTGCTGCTGCCCGACAACATGAAGGCCATCGTCAAGGTGGCGGATCCGGTGAGTCCGATCTTCACCGAGGCATTCCTCGAGTACGCCCAGGCGCGCGGCTTCGCGATCGATCCGGCCCGGGTGCGCAAGCCGAAGGACAAAGCCCGGGTCGAGCGACAGGTCCGGTACGTCCGGGGGAACTACTTCGCCGGTGAGGACTTCCGGTCAGTGGAGGACGCGCGCGTCGAGGGGCGCCGGTGGTGCCGGGAAGACGCTGGCATGCGGACCCACGGGCGGACTCGCCGTCGCCCGCTGGAGGCCTTCGAGGCCGACGAGAAGCCCCTGCTGCTGCCAGCTCCGACGGTCCGCTACGACCAGCCTCGATGGAGCGAACACACCGTCGGTCGGGACCACGCCGTGATCGTGGACTACGCGCTGTACTCGGTGCCGTACGCCCTGGAGAACTGCGAGCTGCGCGTCCGATCGGACCGGCAGACGGTGAAGCTGTACAAGGGGGCGAGGCTGGTGAAGACGCACCCGCGGCAGCCGCAGGGCGGAACCTGCATCGACGCGCAGGACCTGCCTCCGGGGAAGGCCGCGCTGGCCACCCGCGACGCGACTTCGCTGTGCGAGCAGGGCGACCAGCACGGGCCCCACGTCGGCGAGTATGCGCGCAAGCTGGCTGCGGGTCCGCTCCCATGGAGTCGAATTCGCCACGTCTACCGGCTGCTGGGGTTGGCCCGGCGATTCGGCGGTGCGGCCACCGACGAGGCCTGTGCTCGGGCGCTCGAAGTCGATGTGATCGACGTCACGCGGATCCAGCGAATGCTGGAGAACGGGCTGGTGCGGAGAGGACTGCTGACCGCGACCCCGACGCAGCCGGAGCCTGCGGGGACCGTCCTACGGTTCCAGCGGCCCACCGAGGCGTTCCGCGTGGGAGGTCCGGATGCCCCCGCGTGACCTGTCCAGGGACCTCGTCGCCGCCCTCAAGACGCTGCGGCTGGGCAAGCTCGTGCCGCTGCTGCCCGAGCGCCTGCGGCAGATCCGCGACCGGGGACTGGACTTCGAGGAAGCCCTGCTGATCGTGCTGTCCGATGAGATCCAGCGCCGCGATCGAAACCGCCTCGTCGCCAGGGCGAAAAGGGCGCAGCTGCTGCCGTCCCTGGTCTTCGATGCCTGGGACCCCGACGCCGAAATCACCTACGACCGTCACCTCCTCGACGAGCTTCGGCTGCTGAAGTTCGTCGAGCAGCACCACCACGTGTTGATCATGGGCCCCGTGGGCGTCGGCAAGACCATGCTGGCCCATGCCCTGGGCCATCTGGCGATCCGGCGCGACTACTCGGTGCACTGCGAGTCGGCGGACAAGCTGTTCCAGCGCCTGCGGGGCAGTCGCCTCGACGACACGCACGCCGCTGAGCTGCGCAAGCTGGTGAACGTCGACGTGCTGATCATCGACGACTTCGGGCTGCGCGCGCTGAGCGATGGGGAGACCGCTGACCTGTTCGAGCTCGTCACCGCGCGGCACCAGGCGGCGTCCATCGTGTTGACGTCGAACCGCGACCCGTCCGAGTGGCTCCCCCTGCTGGCGGACCCCCTGCTGGCTCAGGCCCTGGTCGACCGGTTCACGAACAACGCCTACGACCTGGTCATCGAGGGCGAGTCGTACCGGAAGAAGCAGAAGCCGCGTCTGTCACCCTGATCGCGGGCTGCTGGCGCGCTCAGCCTGCTGGGCGCGCCAAACTCGGTCAGCCAAGTCGCCCAACATCCGCAGCACGGCGTCGGCTTGTTCGGCAGACCAGCTCTCTGGGATGTGGACCCGGAGTTCCTCCGTCCGCTGGATCTGGACAACGTCCTTGTACCGCTCGACCGCGGCCAGGAGCCTGTCGATGGACTCCCGCAGCTCGCTCACGGCCGGCTGTACCAGCAGCGGCGGCCCGACCGTCGCCCGGTGCTCCAGCGACTTCAGCGCCATGCGCCCCGCGTAGTGCAGCGTCCACAACTGAGCGAGCTCCGGGTGCTGCTCCAGCGCGCTCCGATCTCCCATCACGACCTCGCAGTGCGGCCACGAGATCCGGCCGCCACCCGAGGCCTACCACCGCTTCGACGACCGGCGTCAGCTCATGCTCGGAGGGTGGTCCCTAGTTCGTGGCGCGAGGGTGGTCCCATCCCCGTGGCGCTTGACACCTCAGGCGAGAGGCCCGGCCAGGGGCTGGCTTGCCGCCCCTCGGAGGGCATCTCGGTGCGTTGGACGTCCCGAGTCGCCGCAGGCGAGAGAGGCGGTCAACGCGCCGAGATGCCCGGAGAGCTTGCTCAGGACGGCACCATGTCTTCGCTGATGTCGGGGCTCAACGCCTGCTCGCAGCGCCTCCGTCGCACGCGGAAGCACCGACCACCGTCCGCGGCTCCCCGAGGGGCACGAGCCTCCGGGCTGACCCTGGACCTGCGGCCTTCGGCCTGACCCTGGACCTGCGGCCTTCGGCCTGACCCTGGACCTGCGGCCTTCGGCCTGACCCTGGACCGGCGGCCTGCGGCCTGACCCAGGACCTGCGGCCTGCGGCCTGACCCTGGACCCGCGGAAGCACCTGCCGGCGTCTCCTCCGAGGTCGCCTCCAGACCCCAAGGCAAGCCGCAGCCCCTGGACGGGCCGAGTCGCCTCAGGCGACAGGCCCGGCCAGGGGCTGGCTTGCCGCCCTTCGGAGGGCATCTCGGTGCGTTGGACGTCCCGAGTCGCCGCAGGCGAGAGAGGCGGTCAACGCGCCGAGATGCCCGGAGAGCTTGCTCAGGACGGCACCATGTCTTCGCTGATGTCGGGGCTCAACGCCTGCTCGCAGCGCCTCCGTCGCACGCGGAAGCACCGACCACCGTCCGCGGCTCCCCGATGGGCACGAGCCTCCGGGCTGACCCTGGACCGGCGGCCTGCGGCCTGACCCTGGACCTGCGGCCTGCGGCCTGACCCTGGACCTGCGGCCTTCGGCCTGACCCTGGACCTGCGGCCTTCGGCCTGACCCTGGACCTGCGGCCTTCGGCCTGACCCTGGACCCGGGGCCTGCGGCCTGACCCTGGACCCTGGACCCTGGACCCGCGGAAGCACCTGCCGGCGTCTCCTCCGAGGTCGCCTCCAGACCCCAAAGGCAAGCCGCAGCCCCTGGACGGGTCGAATCGCCTCTGGCGAGAGGCCCGGCCAGGGGCTGGCTTGCCGCCCTTCGGAGGGCATCTCGGTGCGTTGGACGTCCCGAGTCGCCGCAGGCGAGAGAGGCGGTCAACGCGCCGAGATGCCCGGAGAGCTTGCTCAGGACGGCACCATGTCTTCGCTGATGTCGGGGCTCAACG
>Ga0213839_1001057_pt1 | contig 20351 bp, 18 predicted proteins | sample SWPATP21_FD_160075 | JGI IMG/M metagenome (GOLD analysis project Ga0213839, IMG submission 160075) | Coastal seawater microbial communities from Marineland, Florida, United States - SWPA TP2 #1 | ecosystem: Environmental > Aquatic > Marine > Coastal | place: USA: Florida | collected 2016-08-14
TCTATCAAAAGATAAGAAGAAGATGGTTGCTCTAACAGCGCTAAAGCGAAAGATCATCGTCATTGCCAACGCTAAGTTGAGAGATTATTATGCAAGCAAAGCTGCTGTCACAACATAGTTGATGACAGCCTAAAGAGGAATTATGCAACAACGCCTCCTCCGAAGGGGTGACAGAAAAGAGCAAGAATGACAGCGGAAGGGCGCTAATCACTCCTATCAATCGCTCTACGGCCCATCTTCACCTTTTCTCCGACCATGACTAAATCCTTGCTTGGATGGTTGCTCTGTGATTCTTTTCACTCCCTTACAACTCTTCTTCCCAGCCAACACAGAAAAAAGGACAGTAACGGCAATAGCCATCACAGCCAGTGTCGCGGCACCGGCATAAATAGTGCTTGCCATGCTGCTTTGAAACAAAGGCGGTAAGAAGATAGCCATGCATGGCGTAGCTGTTGCACCTGTCGCTGAGCTTATGATGGCGAAATAAATGTACAGAGGCCGGTGTTTGCTAGCTTTAAGTATCGGTTGTTGCGCTTGCTTTTTTGGTTTTAGAGGCTTTTGTTTATTGGAAATCGATTCGTTTCCCATGATGGTATTGAGTTCATTTTGATATACTTCAGCTGTTTTTGGCAGTGAGTCTGCTTCCATAGCTGAAGTAATGTCATTTTTTAAATTAGTGAGAGGCTTTTTTAAGTCATGCGTCTCTTGGGTGTATCGATTTGGAAAGTTGCTTAATGCGTCAAGGTTTTTTTGGATTTTTTTAACGATTTTGGTCAGCGGATTGTTTCTTACAAACAGTGCAATATCACGTTTGATGATTTGCTTGAGATTGCTTGCTTCAGGTGTGTGATCTTGAGGAGGCATAAGCAGACGAAAGTCGTTCTTACCGTTTATGTGATGTGATATTTGAGCCTCTTGGATCATGTTATCAATCGATAATGCTTTGGGTGATAAGTCAGGACAATTTTCTGGTATTGAAGCTTGGATAGCCGTTTTGGACCCATCTAAGAAGGAGCTTTGTTCTTGGGGCTCTAATGCTTCGTAAGCCGTTTTAAGGTCATCACAAAAAGGATCAAAACCGCGCTCACAGAAGGTACAAAAAAGGTTCCATTTTTTTTCAGAGGGAATTCCCTCTAAAAAATGTAAGATGTTCCACGCAGTTCTCGCATTAACTCCGTTAATGGATAGCGAATTACATGAACCTGTGCGATTGGAATCTTTTAGGAGCTGAGCGAAGCCTCCTTCACTGAAGGTATGTTTGGTGATTTGAGTCGTGATGCTCAGTTGACGATTGATATGCGGACTTTGAAGAATCTCATCTCGATGTGTTTTAAGAATTGCATACAGTTTTTTGATATTTTCATTGGTAGCTGTGGCATCTTTAAAGGAACCATCTTGAAGAGAGCTGATTGCTGAGTCGAGTAGCATGGCTTTAATAGGATTGGCCAGGTTTATATCGAAGGGTGTTTGGTAGGAAGAGTGTAATGTGAGAGGTTCACTGTCTTTGCCTGAGCGGATGCTGCTCGTGATTTCAACGATAACGCCATGCTTGATGGTCCAATTTGTGTGACAGGTATGCTTACGCTTTATGTGCTCAATAAGCGGTTGAATTAGATTTGCGGGTAGCTGGTATTTACTACTATTAAGTGTAATAGCGGCCCCGATCGCGTCAGCAATGACTTGCGCCATCGCATAGAGGCCTTGGGTATAATTAAAGGGAGGTATGGGCTGTTCTTTCGGGTCGCGGCTCACGAGTGTCTCTCCAAATCTGATGTGCTTATATTCTTTAATTATAGCAGATGTTTGGTTAAATAGTAAGCGATTTTGATGTGCTTTTGTTTGCGGGGGGTGAAGGCGTTCATTGAACGCCTGATAGAGCTCGCTATGCTAATAAAGCAGCTGCTGACGGAATTCCGAAGGAATACCAGGAAGCACTAACCTGCTGGAATGCTCGTGCTTGACACGAGTAATTGATTGAACTGGATCCCTTTTTTCAAAGGGATGACAGCAGAGGTAGAAACCTTATCTGCCTGGCTCATCACCCCATATAGCTTTGTGCAACTGCATTTGACACCGAATCGGCAGTTGATCTTCCAAGACCCAGGAAGCCAAGGTTTTGGGGCTCACTTGTTGGTAGCTAGGGGAGATGAGTACCCGTGTTTTGTTGGTGAGGTCATGCTCGTGGATTTGTGCTTTGGCCCAGTCGTAGTCTGCTCGATCGGTGATAACAAATTTTACTTCGTCGGTGGGTTTGAGGTGAGCGATGTTATCGTAACGATTACAGTGCACTTGTAGAGACCCAGGTGTTTTCAGGTCCATGACTATGCGCACTCGTTTATCCACAGTAGCAATATCGCAAGCGCCACTGGTTTCAATGGATACATCGCGATAGCGATCACAGAGACGTGTTAGCAGGGGTAAGACCGACGGTTGAGCTAAGGGTTCGCCACCCGTGACGCACACATAATCCACGCGATATTGTGAGACAGCCTCTAAAATAGCGTCGTGAGTTAAGCGTTCACCACCATGAAAGGCGTATTCCGTATCGCAGTAGCCACAGCGCAAGGGACAACCAGTTAAGCGCACAAAGACTGTCGGCCAACCCATGCTATTGGATTCACCTTGCAGCGAATGAAAGATTTCAGTGATTCTACAGCTGTTTTGTCTGTCCATGAAAAAGTGTTCTTTATTTAGGGGTGTGGAGGAGTGCCATTAGCATCTCCCGAGAGCTGTTTTTGGGCTTGAGCATCGTCGGAGTCGCTTGATTCTGCGCCTTGAGTGGTCCCGGGACTTGAAGTAGAACCCTCACTGCCAACGCTGGAACTTGGGTCTCGCTGGGTATCGAGCTTCTTAGCTCTTTGTTTGTGTTTACTAGTTCGGACAAAACGGTTTTTGTGAGCTAGGTAAATACCAACACCAGCAACAATCAAACCAACCACGGCTATGACTGCAACAGCAGCTGCGGCTCCAACTAGAGTCAGAACGGCTGGCAAAAAGAAGGCGGCAGCAACGGCACCAGCAGAGAATACAGGTAAGAAAGTGCTTGCGAGAGCAATACCTGTGGTTCGGTTTGTTCGGCAGCGTTCAATTGTTTCACCTACTTCAATAGGTTTAAATGTCTTTAATGATCCGCTACGGCCAGCAATGGTTTCGATCCCAGCATTCAGTTGGTGTGTGACATAGTTTATTTGATCACTAAGCTGATTTTTTGCTTCTGCGTTGCCCGCTGTTTTTAGAAGAGCTTGATACTGCCCTTGAGAGTGGGCGTAGAAGCCAATAAATTCAAGTAAAGTCTTTTTTTGCTTATTCAAGGTTTCAAGCCTTTCAGACTCTGCTTTGATATTTGTATCAGGTGGGTCTTGTTGTAGTTTTTTAACGAGGTCTGATTTTAGGCTCTCGTATGCAGCAATAAGCTCATTCGATGCTCTATTAGGTTTCGATTCTGATTCCCTTAGTATTTGTTGAATGGCACTATCACACGCTGAAGTCTTGAATTGAATGTCGAGTATACTTCGCTCAAGGCGTACTAGCTTTTCAGCGCGAGTATTTGGGTCTTCCTCAGTGTGAGAGCCGCCTTGGCTGGCTGACGATTTGGTGTCTTCCTCTGAAGAATCAGGGTCGCTAGCAGCTATAAAGCTTCCTCCTAGGTTGTCATGTTGGTCTGCAAGATATGTATAGGCAGGAGAGTTGGGCGCTTGCTTTCTGAGCTCCGCGGCTTTCTCTCTGTGAAAAGAGCCGGCTTCTCTGTAGGCTACTTTATGAATGGCAGTAGTTACGTCAGCTAGCCTTCCCTTATCGTCACCTCTGATAGCGTAAATCAACGCCCAGTAATTTTTTTTCGATTCTTCAAATCTTGTATTAAGAGGATCAAAGATACTATCCATTCTCTCTAAAAGTTTAGACTCATCTGATGTATCCTCAGCTTCGAACGAAGGGCCACCTAAAGCTACGTCAAAATCACCTTTTAGTCGTACTAATGTGTTTTGTAGTATTTTGGCAGCTTCGTTGTTCTCTATGTTTTTGTCCAGTTCAAGGATTAGTTTTTCAGCGTCCTTTGCAGAGCTTAAAGGGGTCAGCAGTTTTTGTTTCTTGATGTGTAAGTCCTCGAACTGCTTGATTAAATTAGACAGGTCTGAGGTTGTGTTGTCTGACTCTAGTTCAGCAAGTATATCTTTTCTTAGTTTTTCAAAAGTAGCAGCAATGCTACCAGACAGAGCAAGAAGCTGAGGTGGTGCTTCTTTTGCTTTTTCCCTTACTTCATTAGCGGCGGGCTTGCATTTGTCCATCAGGTTAGGAAGCTCTTCTGTTAGGTGTTTAAGGCGTGTCATGATTTGATGGAGCTGAGGGTATAGTTTCTCAAGTTCATCAGCAGGGCTTTCTGGCTTATCTAGGTAGTCATCAAATTTTTTCCATAGGCGATGAATCGCTTTTTTTTGTACGCTGACAGCTTGGCGTGAGAACGTATTGGGTTCATCCGGTTCTGTGTCGACTTCTGCGTTTTTTATTTTCATGTATGCGGTAATCAGTTGAGCCTCTGCTGTCATGGCTCGAGTTAGTTTGCCGATTCTGCTGTCTAATGCTCTAAATTTAGCGATAGTCTCTTTGAGGCTCTGTTTTTCTGATTCAGAAAGAGTTTTAGGTGCTACTAGGTTACCGTTTTCGTCAGTACTAAGTGTGTCTTTGATGTCTTCTATCTCGGCTAGAAGGCCCTTGGAGGCAGGGCGTGCTTCTGCTCTAGCATGCCTTGCCATGTGAACAAAATTATCGCATTGCGCTATGATGGCTTGACGCTCTACCGTTGAATGATAAAGATCGTGTTCAATAATTGAGGTGTCAACGTCCTTGGCAATGTTAAGCGTGGCTTGAACAGGGTCTGTGGTTTTGTCGAAAGCAAAGCCATAGGTTAGGTAGGGTGATCTCTCACATTGTTTCTGTCTCTCGGGTGTGAGTGTGTGAGATAGGTCGGAGACAGTGATTCCGTTCTTTTTGAATAGTGTTTTCACATTGAGCCCGTGATGCAAGGCTGCTCTGCTTGCGCCCCTTAGAATTTGTCTGAGGTACTTCTCAGCAGGGTTGAATATCTTTTCAAGTGTGAGTTCGGGCCTTATTAATTCGCCGTTGCAAACGTATCTCACACTTTGTTCTAACGCAGTATGGAATTGACCTTCCTCTGTTTTGAAGCTTGCTTGTAATAAGAGGTCATAGTTGTTTGGTTCAATATCAACAAACTTGGAGGAAAATGTTTGGTAAATACTGCCCATGATCATGGAGGGTGTTAAGAAGTTTCGTCCGTTGATATGAATTTCTTGGTTGGTGTAGCCTTCGCGATTAAGGTCGCGCATAAAGGCCATTTTGTTTTCTTCGGGAGTGGCTTTTGTTGAGCTACTTCCGTCAGAGCTTAAGTTGGTTAAACTGTTTTGGATGTCAAGCACCTGTGGGTGTGTGTGTATTTTTTCCCAACTGCTTTCTAGGAGTCCTCTATGGTCAGGGAGTTCTATTATTAGGTGGTTTAGGAAGAGGGTTAGTACAACATCGACTAGCTCTTTTACGTTGTTTTTATGTGAATATGCTCCTGTTTTCCTAGTGCAGAATGCGAGCGATTTATATTCAGTGATAAGGGTGCTTGCCAAGGTTGTAATGCCTGCATTTTTAAGTTGCCAACTGGTATAGCAGAGGGAGGTTTTATAGATATTGTCTTTCGTTTTGGTAAGGGCTCGGTGAAATTCACCGGTTTCGATGCTTTTCTTAGGGTCGCTCGATAGGATATGGAGAATGGCGCCGGCCAAGCCATCAATCATAGCATGAACAGCGTGCAAGTTACCCTGCATGTAGTTTTTGATGACTGGTTCTGATGCTTCTTGACCATTTCTCATGGTTACCAACCCTCTTACGTGTATTTGGTTACAATCAATATTATAAGGTCTATTGTACAGAAAGTCGTATACTGTGTCAAATAAATGAGCGGAGAAATGGGTTCTAGGGAGCTATACAACCCATTGAAATGAAAGGGGTTGTGAATTTAGGGGTGTTGTTGGTCGATTGATTTGATGTGTTTGGATGCTTCATGTGCTTTAGCGTCCTCAAAAAACCGGCTTGGGTGACGTTTGTAGGCGATCACGATAGGCGCGGCAGATAAAAGCATTAAAAGAGCCGAAAGCACCATGATTGTGATGGTAATTGCTGGGATTGTGACAGATTGAAGGAAGAGGTAGACGCCTGCCCCTAAGCCTCCGGCACCTATGAGCAAGCATGCAGCCGCTGCTACGACTGCTCCTTGATGCTGTCGTTTGTATGCGGTAAGTCCTTGATTGTGTTGTTTGATGCGATTCAGCTCTCCTTGGTAAGCTTTGACCGCGAAGGGTGACCCAACAGCCTGCGCAGATTTCTGTTCCATTTGGGTTATGAGCGTGTTCATTTCAACCGCCACATTGGCAAGTAGCGCACCGGCTTCTACTTCTAAGGAGGTGTGTTGTATCTTTCTTGTGCTGAGAAAATTGCGAGTCCCAAAAAAAATGTGTTTTAGGTTGCCGAGAGTGTTATCTGCTTCCTGGCGAGAGATGTGGCTCCTCTTAAGGCTTAAATTAATAGGGTTAGGGCTGGCATCTCCTGCCGGGGCGGGGGTTGTGTATTTGTAGTCAGGGAGTAGCCTTTTCAGGGGTGTTTGGGCAGTTTCTGCAGATTGGGGGGTGCCTTTTTCGGTGGCCTGTTGGCGGTGAGATAGGTGTTCAGCATATTGCAGGGCTAAGATTTTTCGAGTCGCTATCAGGGATTCTTTGCTCAATGAGGAATTGCCTTGCTCAAAATGTTCGATCCAGTTGGCAATGATTTCGAGATAAGAATGCACCCTCTCTTCCTTTGAGGAGAGGCCATTTTCACAGAGACTACCAATGATGTGTTCTAGTGTGGGGTTTGGTGATGTGCTTCGATGTTCCGCCCAATTTTTTAGGGTCAGGAAGTCATAGTCTTTGGTTTTAATGGAGCATTTTTGGGTGCCGACCATGCGCTCTATACGAATTAAGTGCTCCCTTAATTCATCTTGCTGACCGGGTGTAGCAGCAATTTGATGGATAAGGTAGGCGAGCCGAAGGTTTTCCCATCGCTTGGGGTCTGCGTGAGCTGATTCTTCAATAAAGTACTCTGATAGTCGATAGTCCATGGGGCCAAGGTCGATGAGCTTGATGGTCCATGCGTCTCTAGATTGTGGATCTTTGGGTTGTGCTACCAGAACGTTATCATCTTTTAAGTCGTCAAAGGTTAGGGCGTTCGCTTCAGCAAGGGATAGAGAGTAAAGCAGCTCAAGTGCTAATTCCTCAGGATTCGGTATGGGCTCTTGTTGTTTAATATAGTCGCGTAGGTTGCGGTATTGACCATTGTCGCTAGAGCACCAGTTGGGTTGGGTGATGATAATAGCCTCTCTGTCAGGATTTGTAGGATCAATGATTAATCTCTGGATGGCGGCTTTAACGTCTTCATTTTTTTGGGGGTTAGGGTCGTTCTGTAATAATGAATGAAGTTGTTTTATTAGATTGGGGAGTTCACCAGTTGTGACATCGATATCAGGAGAAAAGCTAGCTCCTAGTTGTGCAAAAGCATCCATGCGATGTCGTCGGAATGTATTGCGTTCTTGTGCGTAAAATTGAATTTTATAAAAAGCCAAGCCAAAGGGAACCGAATCAGAAAAAAGAAAGACTTTTTCCGCACCTTGTAGGTGATGCAAGTCATCAGCGTTAAGTAACTGCTCTAAAGTGTTTTGGAATTCGTTGGCTGAACGGTATCTTTGGGTGCCGAATACTGATCTACGTCGACTCACGATAATCTCCTTATTATCACATCAACCACAGAGTCTAACATGGAAAATTTGAAGAATCATAGAGGGGGGTTAGGTTTAGCGATTTAATCCATGATAGGCAGGGTGATCGGGTTTAACGGCCACAAAGTCACCGGTTGCCGTGGCGCAGAGTGTCTCGCCGGCATGCAAGGTTGCTTCAATGTGAGCATGACGTTTGCTGTCGTCCAGGTGTGTGCAGCGGGCGGTTAACACTAGGGCTGCATCCATGGGTGTGGGTCGTTTTAGATTGATGGTGTAAGTGGCTGTGACCGTGCAGGGCGGCTCGTTTGCTTCCGTTGCGTTCATGATGGTCCAAGCGGCCGTCCAGTTGCAGTGACAATCCAAAATAGAGCCGATGATGCCGCCATTTAGGATGCCGTCAAAAGCATGATGATGTGGCTCTGGTGACCAATGAGCAACCACCACATCTCCATCTGGGACACTGGCAATGTGCAATCCGTGAGGGTTGGCGGGGCCACAACCATAGCAAACACTCTTGGGGGCGAATTGTTCTTGTAGGGATTGGGGCATGGTGAACCTTCCTTGTGTTGTTTTTAGTGATGCTACCGTTCTGAGCCCTTTGTCGCAACACTCTTTTTTAAAATCACGGTGTTGCGTTTTTTTTGATTGGGGTAGTGTGATTTTAGGTGCGTAAGGGGGTTTAAGAGCAATACTAAATGTAGTATCATTTTTGGAGTATCTTTATGGTGACACGAATTAAGGCGCTCAACAAAATGCGTAATAATCCACGCGATTGGCGTATTGAGCAGCTTGAAGACATCGCGAAGCATTATGGCATTGTTGTCCGTAAGTCTGGAGGCAGCCATGTTGTTTTTGATCACCCGTCGCTTGAAGGCATGTTGTGTGTTCCAGCAAGAAAGCCTATCAAGCCAGTTTATATAAAGTATTTTTTGATGTTCATTGATAAGTTGGAGGAGCTGGATCATGAAAATGCCTGATTATCCATTTACCTTAAGGCAGTTAACGGATGAAGAGGGAGGAGGTTTTTTTGTAGAATTTCCTGATTTGCCAGGTTGTGTTTCGGATGGTGACAGTTTAGAAGAAGCATTGAAAAATGGAAGCGATGCTATCGAGTGTTGGTTAAGTGCGGCGCAAGAATCTGGGCGTTATATTCCCTCTCCTGGAGAGTTGGAGGCCCAGAGTGGGAAATGGGTGCAGCGCGTTCCAAAGTCTCTGCATTATCGTTTGGTTGCTCAGGCAAAAGTGGAAGGAGTGAGCTTGAATACCTTGGTTGTTTCCATGATTGCAGAATCGCTGGGTGGGTATAAACGGAAAAAGAGGCGGTGATTTGCTATGATTGTTTACTCTGAAAGCCTGCTTTCGGCCTGTATTAGTAGGGGTTTTCTATGCTCTTAGCTGCTTTATTATTTTTAGTCTCTGTCATGGTGCTGTGGTGGTCTGCTGATCGATTTGTGTTAGCGTCGGTTGCTATGGCTAAACGATGGCACTGGCCACCTTTGGTGATAGGCGTTGTTTTAGTGGGCTTTGGTACGTCTTTTCCTGAGTGGGTGGTGTCATTGTCTGCAAGCTTAAACGGTCAAGCCAGTATGGCGGCAGCAAACGTGGTGGGTTCAAACATTGCTAACCTTGCTTTGATTGGTGGACTTGCGTGTGTGTTTTTCCCGATGACAATAGCACGTCGTGTGTGGACGCACGATTTACCAACCTTTCTTGTGTTAAGTGCCATTGTGATTGGTGCGTGTTGGTATTTGGGTTTTGGTGTAAAAGCTGCTTGGGTCATGCTTGCTTTATTGTGTGTTGTTTTGTTTGATGCGTTGCGTGTTGCTAAAAAAGACCCTCATCCTCCCGAAGAAGGCGATGTCTTGGCAGGGTTCGGTGTGTCGCTTATGTGGTGGGTGATTGGTTTGGCTTTGCTGTTTGCTAGCGCTGAAGGTTTGGTGCGATCAGCCAGTTTTCTAGCGCATCAGTGGGGTTGGAGTGAGTGGTTAATTGGATTAACCGTGGTGACCTTAGGAACCTCACTCCCTGAATTGGCTGCTACCTTAGTGAGTGCAAGGCGAGGGCACAATGATGTAGCGATAGGTCATTTGATCGGTTCTAATGTGTTTAACACAACCGCTGTGCTTGCTATGCCTGCTTTGTTTGGTCATCGTCCATTCTTAATTTTACCATTAAGCTACAATTGGCTCATCATGATGGGCATGTCAGCCTTGTTTTGGGTGCTCTTGATGTTAACGCGTAAAAAAACGCATTGCCCACACTGGGTGGGGTATGTGTTGTTGTTGGCGTATGCTGTGTATTTGTGGTGGGTCTTTTGAGGCTCTTTAACACGTCCCACGTTCTATGGAACAGATCTCTTTCTCTTACACGTCCCCCGGTCTGTGAAACAGATCCGGGGGATCCAAAAAAATAGATGGATCCCCAGCGGATTGCCTGCAGCAACCGGGGGACGTGAGGGAAGTTGGATCCCCAGCGGATTGCCTGCAGCAACCGGGGGACGTGAGGGAAGTTGGATCCCCGGCGGATTGCCTGCAGCAACCGGGGGACGTGAATAAGTTCAAAACCAATACTTCGCATACAACACAGCATGGCCTAACACACGTTTGTACCAACGTTGTTGTTTTTTCCAATCATCCATCGTGACTTCGCGGGCTTGTTGTAGGTCTTTTTGAAAGAGTTCTACTAAGGTTTGTTTGCTGCTTGCTTGGCGTAAGGTGAAGTCAGCTTCCAAGTCATGTCGCAAGCTTCGGTAGTTCATGTTCGATGAGCCGACCATCATCCAATCATCTAAAATCAGTGATTTTGCGTGTAACATGCTAGGCAGGTATTCAAAAATGCGAACGCCTGATTGAATCAGGCTAGTGTAAAAGGTTCGGCTAGCCCACGGCATCATGAACACATCCGATTTTCTGGGTAATAAAATGCGAACATCACAACCTCGTTTGGCTGCATCGCGAAGGCGTTTCAATAGGAAGTTATCAGGTAAGAAGTAGGCGTTTGTGATCCAAAGTCGATTTTGGCAGCGTGTTATTTTTCGCAGCAAATGTTTGTACATGATGCGACGACGATGGCGTGTGTAATTTAAACGATAGAGGGGTTCTTTACGCATTTGTTTGAAAAGTTCGCGCAAACGCTCGCGAATGGTTCTGTAATGCCAAGCACTCTCAAAAGCTTCGTTGATATCTTTGCAATCGATGCCTTCAATGCGCACCGAGGTGTCGCGCCAGTTACTGCCACCTTCTTCAAGCGGCAGGTGCACTTGACGAATGTTGAAGCTGCCAATGTACACGATGCGTTGATCGATGATGCATACTTTTCGGTGGTTTCGAGAATTGCATTTAAGGAACAGCAGCAAGGCTCGCCATAACCAAGGTCGACGTATCGTGGAGCGTGTTAAATTACGGATTTGCCAAGGGAGTGGGTGAAAGACTTTTGTTTCTATGCCAGCCTGCTCAAGCATGTTTGCGTATTGGTTGCTCCATAGAGGAGAGCCCACGCCATCCACCAGAATACGCACCTGTACACCGCGTTCAGCTGCAGCTAATAAGGCTTCGGCCACACGGTCTCCAATGGGATCTTTGTTGAAACCATAGCTTTCTAGATCGATGTGCTGTTTGGCGTGATTAATGTCGTGGATCAGGGCATCGAAATGTTGGTTGCCCTCTGAAAAGATGGTTTCGTGCAACTGCGATGTCTTATGCGTTGTCGTCGTCATCTTCCTCAATCTCGTGTATTTTCAAGCGATTAGCTTGTGCGAATGTTAAAATGGAGTGGTATAAGTTGGGGTTGGACTCTTGTAGAGCTGCGTCTAGGATAACGCATTTTTGGCCATCTTTGTAAGTAGGTTGGAGCATAGGAGAGTAGACTAGGCGGCGATGGTGCGTGCGGCCTGCTTTGCCGCTCATCCGCTCGGCCCAATCGCTGGGTCGAAATCGTTCACCGCTTTCGGTAACGCCTTCGATGACAATTTTTTTACGGGTGGTCATGGTTTTCCAGTGGACTGTGGTATAGTGTTGCCCGATACTATAGTAATTTTTTATGGACTACCAGAGGAGGGCCTGTAGTGAGCCAATCATCTGCCAAAATACGTTCTCAAAGCGTTTATTTATTGCCCAATCTCTTTACCTTGGGTGGCTTCTTTGCTGCTTTTTATGCTGTTATCGCAGCGATGCATGGTCGGTACGAGCATGCTGCAATTGCCATTTTGTTGGCCATGGTAATGGATGGGCTAGATGGAGCCGTGGCTCGTCTTGTGGATGCCGCGTCTGAGTTTGGTAAGCAGCTGGATAGCTTGGCTGATATTGTGTCCTTTGGTTTAACGCCAGCCATTGTTGTGTACAGTTGGTCATTGCAGTATCTGGGCAAAATTGGTTGGTTGGTCGCGTTTTTGTATGCGGCTTGTTCGGCTCTACGATTAGCGCGCTTCAATATTCAGCCGTCATCAAAGCATTTTCAGGGGTTATCAACCACGATGGCTGCTGGTTTTGTGGCTACAGGGGTGTGGGCATCATCGCAGGCGCCGTTTTGGGGGCAGAGTCACCCTTGGGTGGTGATGATTGCGGTGATTGTGCTGAGTGTCTTGAAGGTCAGTACTGTTCGTTATGAGAGCCTCAAAGGTGTTGGTTTGGGACGAAAGTTACCGTTTTTTGCTGTGCTTGTGTTGCTTGTGGCGTTGGTTTTAGTGGCTCTAGATCCACCCGATGTCTTGTTCTTGATTGCTTTCTTATATGTTTTGTCTGGTCCGACGATTGTCCTCTGGAACCTGTTTGCAGCGCGTTTCTGGGCTCGCGGAGTGATTACCTACGACAAAGAAGAGGGCTAGTTTTTTTGGCAAAAAGTTCTTGACAGTCCTATGTCGTGCTCATAGAATGGCGTCTCTCACTCTGGGGCTATAGCTCAGCTGGGAGAGCGCTTGCATGGCATGCAAGAGGTCGGCGGTTCGATCCCGCCTAGCTCCACCAAGCGTAACCTGAGTGAGTGAAGCTTAGTTTTTACTGAGTTGTCGTATAACGCCGACAGAAGTCGAAATGTATAGTCCGATAGGATTATGCTTAGATTTCGCTCTGTCGGATGGAAGACGATTAGTTTTCGAGCATTGCAGCACAGTGTACGTTAAGGTACATGAGCAGCGAAGCGCAGAAAACTCATCGTATAACGCCGACAGAGTAGAAATATAAGTATTGATCTAGGTCCCCATCGTCTAGAGGCCTAGGACACCGCCCTTTCACGGCGGCAACAGGGGTTCGAATCCCCTTGGGGACGCCATTATTCATTGTTAAAAAGTCATTTTTGCGCATCTGCTTGTGGCGCTTGCGCTTCCGGTGCTCACGTACCTTACGTACGCTCCGCTCCGGTTCTCAGCTTACGTCGCATCTGCATCAAAACTGCTCTTTTTACCAACGAATAATTTTCTTGTTAAAAAGTCATTTTTGCGTATTGATTAAGCGCTGAGAGAATTGCGTAGCAATACCGCGAAGCACTTCCCTTGCCGGAGTCCCAATCTTTAGATTGGGATCCAGTGGTCAGGCAGTAGACTTGATAAAAGAATCCCTCTGATCTCGTCAGGGGCTTTGCCTAGGCAAACGCTCCGGTTCGATGCTGCCCTCTTTATTCTAATCAACAGCAGCTGTCATGCTGAATTCAACACGTGCTTGCTTGGGTAGGGCGGCTACTGCAATCGCAGCACGAGCCGGTTTGTGGGTTCCGAAAAAAGCAGCATAGGCAGCATCCATAGTCTCGAAGTGGTTCATGTCGATGAGGTAGATGGTCACGTGACAGACCTGATTAGGCGAGCTTCCAGCAGCCTCTAGCACAGCCGCGCAGTTTTTTAGGGCCTGCTCTACTTCTGCTTCTAAGCTACTTTGCTCAAGTTGCCCTGAGCTAGGGTTTAAGCCAATTTGCCCAGCTAAATAAACCGTTCCTTGGTGGACGACAGCTTGGCTGTAATGAGCGATTGGTGTAGGTGCATCTGGGGTTTGGATAAAGGTAGGCATGGTGAACTCCGAACGAAAAGACCTACTGTACCACGAGTGCTCGAAATTTCGGTTGAATTTGATATACTGCCGGGGGATGTCCCGTTTAAATTTTAACTGCACATCAAATTTTCAGTTTTGAGGCCAGGTTAGACGAAAAAGTGATGAAAAAACGCAGTGTGCATTAAAGTACATGAGTATTTTGAAGAGATTTTTCGTCTAAGATGGGCCAAAAATGAGAATTGCGTCTTTAATGGGATAGCTGTGATATACTGTCTGCCTTTATGCCGTTTGGGAGCTAATATGACAACGACTTTTCTACCTGAGCGCAGCCAACAAGAGCAGCTCATTAATCCTTTTGTTCACGCATCCGGTTATCGCTTTGCGCATGTACCCGCCGATGCCCTTCAAGCGAATCGTGAGCGCTTATTAGAAACGGCTAAGTCTTTGTCTTTGAAGGGGTCTTTGCTTCTGGGTAAAGAAGGTCTAAACATGTATGTGTCTGGGCGTGATGATGCTATCCGAGCGTTCCAAGAACACCTAAACACCTACCCTTACTTCAAAGACTTTTCCTTGAAGTGGAGCTTTTCTCGAGAGCAACCGTACAATCGCATGTTGGTCCGCATTAAAAACGAAATCGTGACCATGGGTTGTGACAGCATTTGCCCTGCGGATGATTCAACAGCACCCTACATTACGCCTCAAGAGTTGAAAGCAAAGCTGGATGCGGGTGAGGATTTTGTGTTGGTGGATACCCGAAACGATTATGAAGTGGCCTTAGGTACTTTCGACACAGCTGTTGCGTTTGATATTGCGTCTTTCCGTGAATTTCCAGAGATCGTGCTTAGCAAAAAAGAAGAGTGGGCTGGTAAAACAATCGTGACCTTTTGCACAGGTGGAATTCGTTGTGAAAAAGCAGCGCCTTATTTGTTAGAGCAAGGGTTTGAGGATGTGTATCAGTTAGAGGGTGGTATTTTGAAGTATTTTGAGTACTGCGGTTCTGCGCATTATCACGGTGAATGTTTTGTGTTTGACAAACGTGTTGCCGTTGATACAAACCTTGCAGAAACAGATACCATCCAATGTTTTGCTTGTCGTATGCCTTTAACCAAAGACATGCAAGAAGAGAGTATCACTGACATGACCTGTCCTCACTGTGGTGGTTCACCAGCGCATGGTAAGCGAATTCAACAAGAGGCGGCTTAACATGAAAAAGAAAAATCATGCTAAGGGTTTTGTGGATATTGTGAATGACGCTAAAACACGCATCAAAGAAATTGATATTAACACGCTCAACCAATGGATGAATGAAGGTAAACCGCTTCAGCTAATTGATGTGCGTGAAACGTCAGAGTGGGAAAACTCACACATACCAAACGCGATTCATCTAAGCAAAGGTGTGTTGGAGATGAGTATTGAAAAAGTTGCCCCTGATCGTGATGCCTGCATCGTTTTGCATTGTGGGGGCGGTTATCGCTCAGCATTAGCTGCCGAAAACTTGCAGCGTATGGGTTACACGGATGTGTACTCACTTGATGGCGGTTTTCGTGCTTGGTTGATGAGTCAGCAGATTTAACACCGCATACGTCCCCCGGTTTGCGTAGGAAATCCGCTGGGGATCCAACAACTTCACGTCCCCCGGTTTGCGTAGGAAATCCGCTGGGGATCCAACAACTTCACGTCCCCCGGTTCGCCTGCGAATCCGCTGGGGATCTATTTTATTTTTTGGATCACCCGGATCTGCGTTCCGCAGACGCGTGTGACGTGTAGGTATTGGATTCCTGCTTCCGCAGGAATGACAGCGCTACAAAACCACCTCTTTTGCCAAAGTCATTCTTTCTTGGCAGCGGTTTTCACTTAACGCAAAGCCAATGAGTTCGCCGTTTTCATTCCTGCATGTGGCGCACATACCATTGTCATTGCTTTCAATTTCCCAACTACCTTCCGTTTGAGGAATAACACAAGCGATGGGGTAGAGGGGTGTTTTTACGGTCATGGGTAACACAGGATAAGCCAAGGGTTTTCGGCCGTCTTTGTTACCTAAGTGCTCAGCGAGTGTGCGTGCTTGAAGCAAAATAGGGGCGATGTAAAAGCGCACAGAGCCTTCAAATTCTATGCCATCACCAATGGCGTAGACATCAGGTGCAGAGGTAGCGAGTGTGTTATCGACAACAATGCCTCGATGGCATTCGATGCCAGACGCATGCGCAAGCTCTAAGCGAGGACGAATACCAACCGCTGCTAAACACATGTCAGCGTGAACGGTTTCGCCTGTATTGAGGGTTAATGTGGCACCGTTTTCATGCTGGTCAATGCGTGTTGCTGTTCGTTCTGGTAAGAAGCGTATGCCGGATTCGGTGAACTTTTCTAGCAATGCCTCTGCCATTTGTGGAGGGATTAAGTCTGGTAAGAGCTGATTTTCCATGCCTATGAGTGTGACTTGTTTGCCGGCGAGCATTGCATCGTTAGCAAACTCACAACCGATGAGTCCACAACCAATGATGGCTAAATGATTTTTCTCGTTAAGGATAGGGTAAAAGTCACGGTAGTGGCTTAGACTGTTGACTTGCCAAAGGGCATCGTTATCACCATCCAAGTTTAAAGAGATAGGGGAAGCGCCTGTTGCCAGAACTAATGTGCTGTACTGATAGGCATCATTGCTGGTTTGAATACGGTGAGCTTCGGTGTCAATCGAGGTGACTTGGGTGTGCGTTAAAATAGTTGCGTCTAGTTGAGTCGCCATGGTGTCAGCATCAGCCATAGCCAGCGTGTTAGGTGTTTTGTTTTTTCCCCATGCGTTGGATAGCATTGGTTTGGAGTAAGAGACGCCATCGTCTTCGGTGATGATGAGTAAAGGTGTTTCGGCGTCCAATTGGCGCCATGCTTTAGCGAAGGTGTAGCCGGCGACACCGGTACCAATCAGAATCACAGGGTCCATAAGGGTTCCTAGTAGTTGTGTGTATGCACAGCTTCGATCAGAGCGTGCATGTTGTCAATGGGGGTGTCTTTATCGATACCATGGCCTAGGTTTGCAATGTAACCCGGTTTTGAGGCGATTTGATCGAGCATGCGATGGGCTTCTTTTTTCACACGTTCGGGTGTCGATAGCATTACGCTGGGGTCTAAATTACCTTGCAAAGCAATATTGGGGCCTACTTGTTCACGCACGTGGTTGAGATCAATTATCCAGTCCACACCAATGCCTTGTAAGCCAATGTTAGCAAGCTTAGCGTAAGCGTGGTGAGCTTGCTTGCTGAAAGCGATGACAGGTGTATCGGGGTGTGTATCTTTGATGGCTTTTGTTATGGTCTCAAGATAATGCAGTGAAAACGCATCGTACATATGGGGTGATAGCACGCCACCCCAAGAATCAAAGAGCATAATGGCATTCGCACCAGCATCAATTTGCATGCGTAAGTAATTGATCGTTGTTAGTGTGATTTTTTGAAGTAACTGATGAAGCAGCTCAGGTTCTGAGTAAGCCATGCGTTTGATCGTGAAAAAAAGCTTAGAACTACCGCCTTCTACCTGATAGCAGGCAATGGTCCATGGGCTGCCGGCGAAGCCAAGTAGCGGAATATCAGCAGGCATGGCGGCTCGGGTTTGGGTGATAGCCTGAGCAACGTAGTTGAGTTTGTCATGCACATTGGGGTGAATCAGGCTATCGATGACTTCCCTGGATCGCGCGGCGCGATCAATGACTGGCCCCTCACCAGCGGCAAAGCGCACGGGTGTTCCCATAGCGTCGGGGACAGTGAGGATGTCACTAAAAATAATGGCCGCGTCCAAATCAAATCGACGCAAGGGTTGTAAAGTAGCTTCTGTTGCAAGGTCAGGAGTGCGACAAAAGGTCATAAAATCAGGCACTTTGGCTCGAATGTCTCTGTATTCGGGGAGATATCGACCTGCTTGACGCATCACCCACAAGGGAGGGCGATCAACAGGTTGGCAAGCTAGGGCTTTAAGCATGCGAGAGTCGGATAGGTTCATGGGAGTCTCTTTAAGCGATGATGAGAAATCTTACCCTATTTGTCGTAAAAGCGCCATTTGCATTAAGTGCCAGAGAGGCGTAGAATGGGTATTGATGACGACAAGGTTTTTAAACCCCACATATGGCTTTAGTAACACAGATGCGCACCATACACTCATACCAGGCTTCAGTATATTGCATTAAGCAGGCGCTTAGAGCATTGCCATCATCATTGTTTCGCTCAAGGTTAGTGGTTTCCACCTACCTTGACTTTGGTTTTTTTGTGTTTGGAGGAATGGAATGACTAAAACGTTTTGGGAAAAGTTAGAAGAGAAACAAGGCGCAGATAGTTATTTTGGCCCTTTTCATCGGTTAGCGATGTTTCGAGGGCGTGGCGGTGACTACACAAGTGAGCTACGACAAGCAAGAGAAATGAGAAGAGAGAAGCCTGATGCACCAGGTCATTGGCTAGAGTTTTATAATGTTTACTTAGACACGTTAGCTGCCCATTATAGGCCGGGCGACTCAAGTCAAGAAAACGTATATTCAATCCTTCAGCATGGTGTGACTGTTATTCCAGTGTTAAACAAGCATGATGAACTTGGTCTACTGTCTCGTATTTACCATCATTGCCATGAATCTTCAGGAAGTAGGCAAACGGTTGATGGTGTAGCAACACGCATATTCTTTTTGTTTTCTAATAGTATTTGCGATCAATATGATTGGATAACCGCTAATCAGTGTTCGTTTTTGGTGCCAGTGATTGCGGCGCATTTTTTGTGGGCGATGAAAAAGAATGGTATTGAAATGACAGCTCTTTATCGAGGGTTGCGAACTGAACAGAGTTACTCACACGCATTAAAGCTATATGCGCAATGTTTTATTAATCATTTTGTAAAAAGTTTTGGGTATTGGCATAATGAGGAATCATTTTTTTATGCGCTAAAATTACTTGCGTCGAATCAGTTTGAGGAATCTGCTAAGATTGAGTTGTTCTATGAAAGTTGGCATAAATCACCTAATAATGTGGTAGTTTTGAAAGAAAGGCCTGTTTCTCAAAACCTGCGAGCAGTTGTTGATATTATTCAGAGTGCAACGGAGGGAGAAGCAGTAGTAACCCAGGAGAGGATATCTGCTCTGCCCTTGTTATTGGATGAAAAGACACAGGAAGAGCATACGAAAAATCATCGTGCTTTTTGGGGAAAAGTTGAAAAAAGTAAGGCTCCGTTTACTTTGTTAAGCAGTTGCCACTATCAGCCCGAAGAGTCAAGACCTTCTAGAGATCAGAAGGCTTATTTTTATGCCAATAAGGCGCGTAAGGTTGTAGCAGATTTGCCTTGGTCGTTTTTTGAGGTGTTTGATAAGCTATGCGATGCATTGGCGTGTTCAATTCGAGCTACTCGTCCGTTGTTCAATGAAGAATCTGTTAACATTGCTTTTGGGAGCCAAAGATTCTCATCAAAAGATATCAGCAGTAATGTACTACTAGGAATGTACCACGTTTTGTCAGGGGATGAGACTGATCAAGCTACTCTAAGGTTAAGAAAGGCTTTAAATGAAGGGTTTCACTCATATAGTCGTAACATGAGTGATCGCCAGTACGACGATCCGATGGCTTTTTTTGCAACGGCCCAGCTACTGCATCAGTTATCAAAAGCGGGAATTGATGCAACAATAGTGTTATCCCATTTGGATGACGAAAAATTATTTAGTTCGGTGTCTTTATATGCCTGTCAATTTATACAGACTGTTTTTCGAGTCATTTATCAGAACGAATATGACGTGTCGTCTGAGTGGCTTACTAAAGTGCTTATAGGAAAGATTTCCTATAGCCAAAGCATGCATGAGGAATGGGCAAAAAGCGACTACAATTCAGTGTCTGATATTAAAAAGCGTTTGGATGCATTGACTCAAGAGCAAGAGGAGTCATCTGTTGAGGCATCAATAGAAGAGCTCTTAGAGCATACGTCTGAAGTTCAAGAGCTAGAGATGACACCTCTGGGGCCTGAAGCTCAACTGAGTGCAAACAATTCGAAAGAATCTTTCGAAGAGATTGATCTTGGATCAGCGGCAGATTCACGGGAAAAATATTTCAGTGACTATGTTGCTAAGATAAAAGCTGAAAAGTATTGGACACCAGTTAGAATTGCAGTGTCTTTTTGTCTTCCGTTTATGGCTATTTGGTTTGCTATTGAATCTTGCTTGAATCGCCGTGGAATAAGATTACGTGAGGAAGCGTTAAGCTCAGAGGAAAGTATCGGTTTGGAACCTGATTCTGCTTTTAGAAAGCCTCGACACTTGCATCACGCGATCTGGACAGGGTTAACTGCTTGCTGCCGTCGCCAACCAGTGGAAACACGTGCGATTCGAGAGTGGAATCAGAGTCAGATCAACAGTTAATATGCCCTCCATTGGGGTGAACGAATCCGCTGGGGGACTCTCTCCTTGCACGCCCCCCGGTTCGTGTTAACGAATCCGCTGGGGGTTGTATCTTAACGGATACTTCAAATAGGTTTAGTCTTTGATGAAGGAGTCAGGTAACCGCACGTCTGGGGGCCGTTCGAAAACGAACCTTTTGGATCAGGTGCGTTACCTGACG
>Ga0213839_1001059_pt1 | contig 20313 bp, 12 predicted proteins | sample SWPATP21_FD_160075 | JGI IMG/M metagenome (GOLD analysis project Ga0213839, IMG submission 160075) | Coastal seawater microbial communities from Marineland, Florida, United States - SWPA TP2 #1 | ecosystem: Environmental > Aquatic > Marine > Coastal | place: USA: Florida | collected 2016-08-14
CCCCGGCCGCCGCCACCGACGCCCCGGCCGACGAGGCCTCCGCGACGGCAGAGGTCGTCAAGAGCCCCATCGACGGCCGGTCCTACCGCACCCTCGAGCTCGACAACGGCCTCACCGCCCTCCTCATCCACGACCCCGACACCGACATGTCGGCCGCCTCCCTCCACGTCCACATCGGCCACTACGCCGACCCGGCAGACCGGATGGGCCTCGCCCACTTCCTCGAGCACATGCTGTTCATGGGCACGGACCGCTACCCCGACGTCGAGGACTACCGGACGTTCATCCAGGGCCACGGTGGCTCCAGCAACGCCGGCACCGGCGGGGAGGGCACGACCTACTACTTCCGCGTCGAGCAGGCCCACCTCGACGGCGCCTTCGACCGCTTCGCCCGCTTCTTCGTCGCCCCGGTCCTCGACCCGGAGTTCGTCGACCGTGAGCGCAACGCCGTCCACAACGAGTACAGCCTCAAGATCCGCGACGAGGCCCGCCGCGACCGCCAGGTCCGCAAGATCACCACCAACCCGGACCACCCCGAGTCCAAGTTCAGCGTCGGCAACCTCGACACCCTCGGCGACCGCGACGACGACCTGGTCTACGAGGACCTCAAGGAGCTCTACGACGCCCAGTACCGGGCCGGCCAGATGACCGTCGCCATCCTCGGCCGGGAGTCCCTCGACGAGCTCGAGGCGATGGTCCGCGAGGACCTGTCGGAGGTCCCGGCCGGAGACGGGGAGCACCCGGAGCGCCCCGCCCCCTTCCTCCCCGAGCAGCTCGCCGTCCGCATCGACACCACCCCCCTCGAGGAGCGTCGCGAGGTCGAGCTGCAGTTCCCGCTCCCCAGCCAGAACGAGCTGTGGCCGAAGAAGCCCCACAGCTACCTGGTCACCCTCCTCGGCGACGAGAGCGAGGGCACCCTGGCCCACCAGCTCCGCACCCAGGGCCTCTCCGACTGGCTCCGCACCGGCCTCGACGGCGCCGACGACTACGACCTGTTCAAGATCAACATCGGCCTGACCAAGGAAGGCGCCGAGAACCTCGACGACGTCGTCACCGCGGTGTTCGAGGCCATCCGCCTCGCTGAGACCGAGGGCATCTCCCAGGAGCGCTACGACCAGCTCGCCGCCAAGTCCGCCCTCGACTTCGCCTGGGCCGAGGAGGCCCCTCCGGTCAGTGCCGTCCGCGGTCCGGTCTACAACCTCCACTACCGCGACCCCGAGCATGCCCTCGACGCCGGCTACCAGTGGGGAGGCTTCGACCCCATCCCGATCCGCGAGGCCCTCGGGCGCATGGTCCCCCTGAACCTGCGCCTCATGGTGGTCCTCCCCGAGGGTGAGTCCGAGGAGACCATCGACCAGACCGAGGTCCTCTACGAGGTTCCCTACGGCGTCCGACCCCTGAGCGACGACGAGCGCACCACCTGGAAGGAGGCCGACAGCCGCCTCGACGTGGCCATGCCGCCCCTGAACCCCTACCTCCCGGAGGACACCTCTCTGGTCGACGGCGGCGACGAGCCCGGCGTCCCCGAGCGCCTCACCGACATCAAGGACCCGCTCCACCACTACCACCTGACCGACACCAGCTTCGGCGTCCCCAAGGCCCAGGTCCGGCTCCAGCTCATCGCGCCGTCCGCCAGCACCGAGGAGCACGTCGCCGCGCTCCTGTACAGCGAGCTCCTCCAGGACGAGCTGCTCACCTTCACGTACCCGATCCGCCAGGCGGGCCTCTCCCTCGGCACCCGGGCCGACGACCAGGGCCTGTCGATCAGCATCGGTGGCTACGACGACCGCATCGACAACGTCCTCGCCGACACCCTCGACCGCATCCAGGCCTTCGAGCCCCGGGAGGAGCGCTTCGCCCTCATCCAGGAGGCGACGGTCCGGAACTGGCGGAACATGGCTCGCGACCGGCCCATCAGCCAGACGGCGCGGGCCATGCGGGCCGCTCTCGACGTCGACAGCCTGAACCTGGTCGACGAGGTCGACGTCCTCGAGGCCCTGACCCTCGACGACGTGAAGGCCTGGGGCGACAAGCTCGACGGCGAGATCGGCGCCGCCCTGCTCACCCACGGAAACCTCACCGCCGACGAGTCCGTGGTCCTCGCCGAGCGGGTCCGGGAGCGGTTCCAGCTGGTGACCTCGCCCCCCGATCCCGCGGGCGTCCGCGACATCCCCGACGGCGAGCGCATCGTGCGGGACGTCGCCATCGACCACGCCGACAGCTCGATCGTCATCGCGATGATGGGCAACCAGCGGGCCGACAACTTCCGGGCCCGGTGGGCGCTCCTCGGGCAGGTGCTCAAGACCCCGTTCTTCGGCGAGCTCCGCACCAAGCAGCAGCTCGGCTACGTGGCGAGCGCGTACAGCTGCGACTTCGACGTGTGGCCGGGGCTGTGCATGTACATCCAGTCCTCCAGCACCGACCCGGTCACCCTCGAGGAGCGCATCGACACCTTCCTGGAGGACCAGAAGGAGGCCATCGCCCAGATGCCCGACGACGCGTTCGAGGCGACCCGTGCAGGCCTCGTCGCTCAGCTGCGGGAGGCCCCCACGCGGCTGTCCCAGCGCACCGGGCGTCTCGCCAGCGACCTGTACCACCAGCGCCTGACCTTCGACAGCCGCGAAGTGCTGGCCCAGCAGATCGAGACGGTCACCAAGGAAGACCTCCTGGCGTTCTACGGCGCCGCCATCACGAGGGGGCGCCTGGTGACCCGCAACCTGGGCACGGCCCACGAGGCGGAGCTGAAGGGAGGCTGCACCGACGCCGCCTGTGTCGACGAAGCCCTGGGCGAGACCCGCCGCCGGCCCAGGTTCTAGCGTGGTGGTTCGGACGTCCATTCGCTACCGATCGGCCCTTGGGGACTCGACGCGTCAGGCTCCGGGCTCCGGGCTTCGGGAGCGCGAAAGTGGGGGGCGGGCTCGACCGTTCGCCGTGGGACGTAGGTCCTTCCTCGAGTTTCGCGTCCCCGACGAACGACGGGCCCGCTGCGGAGCTCCATCGCGGCGGCCTGTGGCCTGGAGCCCGAAATCCGTTCGCTCGCACCAGCACGAGGAGGGCTGATGTTCTGGGCATCGCTGGCATGGGCCGGCACCGTCGCGCTCGTGGGGACGTCCGGCAGCGGAGGGGTCGGCTCGGGCTCCGACAGCCTGCGCCTCCCCAGCGTCGTCCTCGACGAGCTCGACGTCTCTGTCGACACCGTTCGTGCTCGTCATGGCTTCCTGGTGCGGGACCGGGAGGCCGTCTGGGCCGACGACGGCTCCGCCGCCACGGCTCAGGCCTTCCTCGCTCAGCCCGGAGCCTGTGGGGAACCGAGCCGGCTCGCCGCGGTCGAGACCCGTGACGAGGTCGTCTTCGTGCCGGAAGCCACCGCCCCTGCTGCCGCCGAGAACGCCGCCGCCGGCGGGTCCCTGAAGGTGTCGGAGTCCACGGTCCGCCGCTGCTCCGGTCCCAGCGGCGACGTCTGGTACGCCGGTCCCGTCGACGCCACCGTCGACGGCGCTCCCTTCGAGCACCGGCTCGCTCTCGAGCTCGGCGCGGGCTCCGAGCGCCTCTGGGCCATCGGCCGTCCCGACCAGGAGATGGCCCGTCGCGTCGCCCTGCTGGAGGCGCTGACGTCCACGGGGGCGCACTGGCTCGATGGCGGCTCCTTCGTCGACGGGGTGTCCACGGTCGACGCCGGGGCGCTCTCCCGACACCGTCCCCTCGGCTTCGACGTCCTGAGGCGCCTGGGCCCCACCGCCCTCGTTCCTGGTGCCCACGAGCTCGCCCCCGGACCCGTGCACTTCCTCGGGGAAGCCGAGGGCCTTCCGTACCTCGCAGCCAACTGGAGCATCGCGGAGGGGAGCAGCCTGGGGGGCCTTCCGCCGAGCTGGCGGGGGGAGCTGGACGGCGTGGACGTCGCGGTGGTCGGGCTCATCGACCCGGCGGTGGCCGTGAACAACCCCAAGCTCGCCGCCGAGGGACTCGTGCTCCTCGACCCCGTCGCCGCGGGTCAGCAGGCCATCGACGCCCTCCGCGCCGAGGACCCGCCCGACGTCGTGGTGGTGCTGGGGGCCTTCGGGCCGAAGCTGCTGGCGCGCCTCCAGGCCGAGCTCCGCCACGTCGACATCCTGGTCGGCGATCCGTCCCCGTCGGTCGACCGGCTCGACACCGTCGACGTATCGTTCCAGCCTCCCTTCGGCGGCGAGGACGAGCCCTCCCTCACGCTCCCCGTCCAGGGTGTGACATGGGCTCACATCGACGTCGAGGACGGCGTGCTGACCCACGCGACCTACCGTCCGACCCGCATCACCGCCGCCATCGACCCCGACGACGCCACCCTCGCGCGCATCACGGCCGTCCGCACCGACGCCTACCCCGCGGTGGACCGTCCGGTGCTGCCGGCCCCCCCTGCAGGCCCGGCGGCTAGCTGGACCGAGGCGGAGTGGACCAAGCTCCTCTGCGAGGCCGTCCTGGAGCGCAGCGGCGCCGACGTCGCCCTGCTCCCCGATCTGCCGCCGCCCCCGGAGGTTCCTGGCCCCCTCACGGAGAAGCTCGTCCTCGACCAGCTCCCCCTCGACGATCAGCTCCAGGGGCGCTTCGTCCTCGGCGACAAGCTGCAGCGCCTCTCCGACAAGGCCTTCGAGGTGGTCCCCGTCGCCTGTGGCATCGACCTCGGGTCCACCGTCAAGGTGGGCGGGCGCAGCGCCGACCCGCTGCGGGCCTACCGGGTCGTCACCACCGACACCCTGCTGGCGGACGGCCCGACGGCCGCGCTGATCACCGAGGCCTTGCCGACCCGCATCGGCGACCGCACCACCTGGGATCCGGGTCCTGAGACCCTGGTGGCCGGCGTTCGCGAGGGACTCCTGGGTCACGGAGACGACGGGGAGGTGGCCGAGCCCTACGTCGAGCGCACCGACGCCGTCCTCGCCCGGACCACCAGCGACACGAGCCCCCTGTGGCTGCTGCGGATGACCCGGGTCTCCTTCTCGGCGGCCCGCTTCCAGGGAGCGGAGGACGAGCGCTATGCCGAGATCCCCGAGACCCTGGCCACCAGCCCGTCGAGCCTGACGCTCCTCGCCGACGTCGACGCCGGCCTGGAGTACAGCGACGCCAGGGTGGCCTGGGACCTTCGTCAGAGGCTGATGTTCACCCGCCTCGCCATCGAGGTCGACAACGCCCCCGACGACGTGAGCGAGCCTGCGGACGACTGGCGGAGCTCCAGCTCCCTGACCCTGCCCGCCCTCGGCATCCAGGCCGGGAGCCTGTGGTCCCCCTACACCGAGCTGCTGCTGGACAGTGAGCTCACCGCGGTGGAGGAGGAGGACGGCACCCTGAACCCCCTGCAGCGCGACGCCTCCCTCACCCTCGGCGTGTCGACGTACTCGGGCAGCCTGAAGTTGCTGCGGCTCGGCGTCTTCGGCTTGCGGGACCTGTCGGTGCCCGACAAGCCTTGGGAGTACGGCGGCCGCGCGGAGGCGAGCACGTCGGTCTCCCTCGGGGCCGGCCTCCTGTGGACGTCCACCCTCGACGCCTTCGTCTTCGCGGACACGCCGGAGACGGACGCCTCGGACTTGAGGTTCAAGGCCCTGATCGACACGCGGCTGTCCCTGCCGGTGACCCGCTGGTTCACCGTTGCTCCCTACGCCCAGGGCTTCGCGTTCTCTGGGCGCCTCCCCGAGACCGCCGACCCGGCGCTCTCCTACACCCTGGGGACCTCCCTGGATCTCATCGGAGCCTTGCGTCTGGGCGCGGCCCGGTGAGGCGCCTCACCGTCGGGACCGTCGTGGTGTGGGGGCTGGCCTGTGGGGCGCCGTGGAGCTCCGAGGCCGACCCCGAGCACCTCGACCAGGAGCTGGAGGCCCTCGAGGCCCAGCGACAGGCGCTGCATCGTGCCGAGCGACAGATGGTGGAGGACCGCATCGAGACCGGGGAGGCATCCCCCGAGGTGTGGTTGCTGGCCGAGCGGCTGGGGCTCGACGTTCCGCCGCAGCCGCCCTGGTCGCCAGCGGCCATGGACGGGCGGGAGGCCGGTGTCTCCAAGGACCACGCGCGCGCCATTCTGGACGGTGTACGTAGGGAATACCGTGTCGACGTCGACGAGGCGCTGTGGGGGGGAGCGGCCGCAGAGGCTCTGGGGGTGGAGGCGTGGACCACCCCCGAGGCGGCCATCGATCAGGCCATCGCCTCGGGGCGCGACGAGTCCGAGGCGGTCGTGGTCGGCGTCGAGGCCGCACTGCACGCCCTGGACCCATGGACCCGCCCGGTGTGGCCCGCCCAGGTGGCCGCCTGGTCCCAGCACCACGAGGGGGTGTCGGTGGGGGCGGGCATCGAGCTGGATCAGGCTCCGGATGGTGCGCTCGTGGTCACCTCCATCCACGAAGACAGCACCGCGTGGACCCAGGGCCTGCACGTCGGAGACCGCCTTCTGAGGGTTGGCGACGTCGAGGTCTCAGCCGTCGACGCGGCCCTCGCGGCCCTCGCCGGAGAGCCTGGGACCGCCCACGAGCTGACGGTCCTTCGTGGGGAACGTGAGCTGCGCATAACGGTCCAGAGCGAGTCCCTGGCGCGACGTACGGTCTTCGGGTGGCGGCACCACGAGTCCGGTCATGGCGACCAAGATGGCCGAGTGAGTGGCGCGTACAAGATGCGGGATGGCTCCGCGTATGTACGAGTGACTTCCTTTGTCCCGGACAGCGACGAGGAGCTGGGTCGGCTCGTCGGCGACGGTCCCGTCGCGCGGGTGGTCCTCGATCTGCGCGGCAACCCGGGGGGCGATGTCCAGGCGTCGCTGAACGTCGCCGACGCCTGGCTCGACGACGGCGTCGTGATCCGGATGGACGGTCGTGCGGCCCCCGAGCCCGAGCCGCCGGGCCCGGGGGAGGCCGCCTGGAACGAGGCGGTCGCCGGCGGCCCCTTCGTGGGGGCGTGCACCGCGGTGCTGGTCGACGGGGAGACCGCCAGCGCTGCGGAGATCCTGGCGGGCGTCCTCCAGCAGCGGGCGGGCGCCATCGTGATCGGCTCTCCCACGGCCGGCAAGGCGGTCTCCCAGGCCCTGCGGGCCGACGAGGACCTCGGGGTCGCCTGGCAGGTCACCAACCTCGCCTGGGCCCTCCCGGACGGCACGACGCTGGTGCTGGGGGAGGGCGTGACGCCGGACGTCCTCTACGAGACGACCCCGGCCGAGGCCTGGCAGACGGCGCGGATGGCGGCGGAGCGGCAGGCGCCGAAGGAGCATCCCGATGGGACGCCGGTGCCGTGGCTGGGGCCGGTGGTGGGGGAGGGGTTCCCGGTGCTGACGGGGGACCCGATGGTGGTGCGGGCGAGGAAGGAGCTGTTGGAGCGCTGTCGGGACCGGTAGGGGGGCGCGGAGGATGAGGCAGAGGTGGGCTCTGACGGAGGCTGACGTTGGGGCTCGGCGGGGAGTGGGGCTCAGCAGGGGTCACGAAGAACACGAAGGAGACACGAAGGGCACACGAAGGGAGGGCCTCCTGGCGACGATGATGTTGGCGTCCTTGCAGCCAACCCGCAGGCCTCGCGGCCAACTCGCAGTCCTCGCCCGACACGGGAGGGCCAGGAGGGCTGGCCCTCCGGCGGGGTCAGAGGGGCGGAGCCCCCGGCAACTGGTAGTCGGGGCGGTGGCAAGACCAGCCGGCCGGTCGCCGAGGCACCCGTTCGCGCTGGCATCGTCCGCCGCGGGAGCGCCCTCGCCTCGGCACCCAGGTCCGAAGTCATCCGCCACGGCCGGGCCCGTGATCGAGTCCGGGAGCCCCCAAGAACCACGCCCGCGCCACCTCCAGCGCCCTGCGCCCTCGGCCTGCGAGCTTCACCGCAGCCGCTCCAGATCGGTGAAGCCCCCCGACTCCACCACAGAGGGCCACTGAGGTTCACAGAGGGGGGATGGATGGATGGCACTCTCCGTGTGCCCTTCGTGTCTTCTCTGTGGTCTTCGTGACCCCTACTGCGGCCGCCGTCTCTCCGGACCCAAATCCTCGTCGGGGCGCTTCAAGCTGGCCGGGAGCTACTCGCCCCCGGGAGCCGTTGTCTGAACGCTGCCTAGCTCAGATCCAGCGGCCCCGTTCCATCCTGCCCGAACGGCCCCATCGCCACCCCCGCAGCCTCCGCCATCGCGATGTACAGGTTCGCGATGGGCTGCTCGCTGCCGAAGTCCTTGTGCTGACCCGGAGGGGCGTAGCCGCCGCCGGAGCCGGCCAGGAGCACGGGCAGGTCGTCGTGGTTGTGACGGTCGCCGTCGCTGATCTCGGAGCTCAGGAAGGCCAGGGTGTTGTCGAGGAGGGTGTTGCCGTTGGACTCCTCGACGGCATCGAGCTTCTGGAGGAAGTCGCTGAACTGCTGGATCTCCCACTCGCCGATGACCGAGAGGCCCTCGTTCTTCACGGCGTCGCCCTGGTGGTGGGAGAGCTCGTGGTGGCCGCCGGTGACCCCGAGGAAGTCGAAGGAGCGGTAGGAGCCGCCGTTCTCCATCATGAAGCTGATGACCCGGGTGAGGTCGCACTCCAGGGCCTTCACCTGCAGGTCGATCATGGCGACCATGACGTCCTGGTAGTCGAAGGCGTCGTCGGGACGGTCGCCGGGCACGCACTCGCCCGCGCCGGCGTTGGCGATGCGGATCTCCAGCTCCCGGAGGCCGGTGAGGTACTCGTCGAGCTTGGCCTGATCGGAGCGAGAGAGCCGCGGCATCAGGTCGTTGGTGTCGGCGAGGGTGTGGTCGAGGACGCTGGTCCGCCAGCGGATCCGCCGGTCGATGGCCTCCTGGGTCAGCTCGGTGTCGTAGCCGGCGAACAGGCGGTCGAAGACGAGCCTCGGGTCCGTCATCTTCGGCATCGGCGTGTCTTCGTCGAGCCAGGAGATGTTGCGGGTGTAGGCGCAGCTGTAGCCGCTGTCGCAGTTGCCGACGCTGGAGCCGCCGGTGGTGCCGAGCTCCAGGGAGTTGAACGGGGTCTGGCCGGCGAGGGCCTGGGCCACGAACTGGTCGGCGGACTGGCCGTTGAGGATGTCGGCGCCGTCGGTGAGGCGGACCTCCTCGCAGGTGAGGAAGGAGCCCGTGCCGCGGGCATGGTCGCCAGCGACGGGCACCTGGGCCGCGCGGTTGGCGAGGCCGGTCAGCACCGTCGTCTTCGCCTGCACGGGGGCGAGGGAGCCGAGGATGCGGGGGAGGTCGTAGCCGGTGCCCGTGGCGCTGGGCACCCAGTGCTCCATCCGGAAGCCGCAGGGGGCGTACCAGTAGGCGAGGCGCACCGGGTCGGTGGCGGCGACGGCCCGCGCGTCGCGGGGCATCAGGGACACGAGGTAGGGAAGGCCGATGACCGCCGCGCCGCCGCCGAGGAAGGCGCGACGGGTGAGGGGCTCTCTACGGGCGCTGTGACGAGAGGTGGGGCGACGAACCGGCGCGCCCCCGAACCACTTGGACCAGCTCATTCCTCACCTCCGGTGGCCGTGGTGCTGTCGTCGGTCTGGCCGCGACGGTGTCGGAAAGGAGCGCTCGTGGCGAGGGCCACCACCAGCTCGGGGAAGGCGTAGCCGCCCGCCGCGAACTCGGTGTGGACCTCGTCGAGGAAGCGCTCGTCGGTGGCACCGGGGATGCGTCCCAGGCCGTAGGTGAACATCTGCTCGGTGATGCAGTGGGTGAGCTTGGGGTCCTGGGCGACGATGTCGCTCATCTCCCGGGCTCCGTAGAAGGTCGTGCCGTCCGGCAGCTCGCCGGAGGAGTCCGCGTCACGGGATGCGCCGATGACGTCGAAGCCCTCGAGGCCGAAGCCGAGCTCGTCCATCACCTCGTGGCAGCCCCGGCACACCGGGTCTTCCCGATGCTGCTCCAGGGCCTCGCGGAGGTCCTGCGGGTCGACGTTCTCGTCTTCCTCGAGCCCCTCTACCCCCGGTGGTGGGGGGGGCGGCTCGTCGCACATCAGCTGGCCGAGGACGTACTTGCCGCGGATGACCGGGCTCGTGCGGGCGGGGTAGCTGTTGACGGCGAGGATGCCCGCCATGCCGAGGAGGCCGCCGCGGTCGACGCCGGCCAGGTTCACGGTGGCCCAGGGCTCGCTGGGCTCCGCCAGCCCGTAGTGGGCGGCCAGGACCGAGTCGATCTGGCCCTCCGTGGCCGACAGCAGCTCCCGCATGTCGCGGTCGCTGTGGAGGAAGGAGCGCATGAAGGACTCGGCCTCCACCTTCATCGACGCCCTCAGGACGTCGTTGAACTCCGGGTAGACCGTGGGGTCGGGGGCGAGGTCGTCGATGGCTCGGAAGTACAGCCACTGGCCCGCGAAGTTGGTGACCAACGACTCGGCCTTGGGGTCGTCGAGCATGCGGCGGACCTGCTCCTCGATGCCGGCGTCGGTCTGCAGCTCCCCGGCCTTGGCGGCCCGGAACAGCTCGTCGTCGGGCATCGACGACCACAGCATGTACGAGAGTCGGCTGGCGATCTCGAAGTCGTTCAGGGCCGTGATGGTCATGCTCTCGGGGTCGTCGTCGAGCTCCACCCGGTAGGTGAAGTGGGGGGAGAGCAGGGTGGCGGCCAGGGTGAAGGTGAGGCCGTCCTCGAAGGTGCCGCCGTCGTCCATGATGCTGTCGAAGACGGTCAGCAGGCTGTCGAGCTCGGCGGGCTCGAGGGGGCGGCGCCAGGCCTTCTCGGCGAGGTCCGCGAAGACGGTGCTCGCGCAGGCCCTGGCGCCGTCGACGTCGGGGTCGCAGGGAACCAGGGCCTCCCGGAGCGGGTTCTCTCCGGCGGCGGCGTCGGTGGGACCGTAGGCGCCCACCCAGTCGACGAGGAGGTTGCGGTCCGCGCCGATGTCGGGGTCGTAGTAGTCGTTGACGAAGGCGACCTCGACGGTGTGGATGCCCGCGGTGAGCTCGACCTCCACCTCGAAGACCTCTGCGTTGTTGTCGCTGTCGGCGGCGACGTCCTGGTCGAGGTCGACGAAGCCGTCGTGGCCGAGGGTGAGTCGGGCGAGGTCGGGCCCCGCCTGCTGCCCCCAGGCTCGGGTCGAGAGGATGTAGGTGCCGTCCTCCGGGGCGTCGAACACCGCGGTGAGGGTGCCGTTGCTCCACAGGTTGTAGGCCTGCCCGGAGACGCCGCCCGTGGTGGGGGAGAGGTCGTCCGTCTCGGGCTGCCAGATGCTGTCGAAGGGCTCGGTCAGCGGCAGGTCGAAGACCTCTTCGCCGAGGCTGAGGGCCGCCGACTCGTACATCTCCAGGTGCAGGGGGCTGGTCGAGAGGTTCGCGGCGATGTTGTCGTAGCCAGCCGCGAAGTCGTCGACCGGGAAGGTGTCGACGGCGGGGGTCTGGCTGGTGCCGAGCAGGTCCCGCACGGTGTTGTCGTACTCGAAGCGGTTCAGACGGTGGAGCGTCTTCCGTCCCGGGTCGTAGGCCTCGGTGGCCGTGGTGGGTACTTCGTCGGTGGTGCCCGGCCCGTCTGGGCCCGTCGTCGACTCCTTGCCAGCCTTGCCGTTGCCCCCTGCTCCGCCTCCGCAAGCAGCGAGCAACAGGACCGACAGTGTCGGAATCCCCATGGATCGCATCGAACCCCCTCTCCAGTGAAGGGGCCATTGTAGCGTACCGACGGGTGGCACGGCCCGGGGAGGGTCTACACGGGGGCGTCGAGGCCGCCGAGGAGCGCGTCCAGGGCCCGGGCGCGGTGATCGTTGGTGCGGCGCCACAGCATGCCGAGCTCGGCCCACGTCTTCGTCTCCCCCTGGGGGAGGAACCATGGACAGACCCCGGGTCCCCTCCCGCGGGGGGCGACGAGGCGTCCGGGCGCCGGTGCTTCCGCGGCCCACACCCGGCCGTCGGGGTGGACGACCGCGATGGCGCAGACGTAGGCCGCGGCGCGCACGTCGCCCTCGTCGCCTGGGGGAAGACCATCGAGGTGGGCGATGAGGCGGGCCATGCCCGGGGCCCAGCCGCCGTGCTCGTCCATGAAGCGCCGCGTGCGCACGCCGGGCTGGCCGCCGAGGGCGTGGACCACGAGCCCTGCGTCCTCGGCCAGGGCGGGCCGACCGGTGCGCCGGCAGGCGTCGCGGGCCTTCTGCAGCGCGTTCCCCACGAAGTCGGGGCTCGTCTCCTCCACGTCGGGCAGGCCCAGGGCCTCGGCCCCCTCGACCGGGCCCAGCAGGTCCTCCCACTCGGCGAGCTTGCCGGGGTTGTGGGTCGCGACGAGCAGACCCTCGGGCCAGGGCGTGCCGGCCAACGCCTCAGTGCCCGATCATCGCCAGGAACTCCCGGCGGGTGCTGTCGTTGTCCCGGAACACGCCGAGCACGTGGCTGGTGACCATCTGCACGCCCGGCTTGTGGATGCCCCGGGTGGAGATGCACTGGTGGGCTGCCTCGATGACCACGGCCACGCCCTTGGGCTGCAGGACCTCCTGGATGGTCTCGGCGATCTGCGTGGTGAGCTTCTCCTGGATCTGCAGCCGCTTGGCGTAGATCTCCATGACCCGCGCCAGCTTGCTGATGCCCACCACCCGACGGTCGGGGACGTAGGCGATGTGGGCCTTGCCGACGATGGGCACCATGTGGTGTTCGCAGTACGACTCGAGGGTGATGTCCTTGAGGAGCACCATCTCGTCGTAGCCACCGGTCTCCGAGAAGGTGCGCTGGAGCACCTCGCGGGGGTCCATCTGGTAGCCGGCGAAGAACTCCTCGTAGGAGCGGATCACCCGGTCGGGTGTGCCGAGGAGGCCTTCGCGGTCAGGGTCGTCGCCAGCCCAGCGGATCAGGGTCCGCACGGCGGCCATGGCCTCTTCGGGGGTGGGACGGTCCATGGCGGCCTCCGGGGGTCAGGCGAGCTTGGTGCTCACACCACTGGTCACGAGGGTACCGACGTCTTCGCCCAGGCAGAGCCGGCGAGCGATGCCGGAGTCGTCGAAGTTGAACACGTGGACCGGCAGTCCGTGATCCCGGGCCAGGAGGAGGGCCGACTGGTCCATGGCCTTGAGGTCCTCGCGGAGCACCTGCTCGGCATTCAGGGTCTGGTAGCGACGGGCGGAGTCGTCGACCCTGGGGTCGGCGTTGTAGATGCCGTCGATGCCGTGCTTGGCGACCAGGACCGCGTCGCTGCGGGTCTCGATGGCCCGCTGGACGGCGGGGTAGTCGGTGGTGACGAAGGGCACGCCCATGCCGCCGGAGAAGATGACGACCCGCTTCTTCTCGAGGTGTCGGATGGCCCGCAGACGGATGTAGGGCTCGGCGACCGAGGGCATCGGCAGGGCCGTGGTGAGGCGGGTGTCGATGCCCTTGGCCTCGAGGACGGCCCGCATCATCACGCCGTTGATGATGGTGCCGAGCATCCCCATGTTGTCGGCCTCGGCCTGCTCGATCTCCCACTGGGAGGCGAGGTTGCCGCGGAAGATGTTGCCGCCGCCGACCACCAGGGAGACCTCCAGGCCGATCTCCAGCAGGGAGACGACCTCGGTGGCGATGTGGTCGATGGCATCGCGGTTGAAGGTCCTCGAGGTGTCGCCCCCGGCCAGCGCGGCCCCCGACAGCTTCAACAGCACTCGCTTGTAGCGCATCCTGGCCTCCCGTCGGCGGTGGCTGCCGCCAGGCTCGGGGTACCTTCCTGCAGCCGTGCAGGCAACGACGGTGTCCTGGCGGTGGGCGTGGGGAGGTGGTGGTCGATAGACCCGGTCCATGCGACCCGTCCTCTCCGAGCTCGTCGATCTCCTCTCCCTCGAGCGCATCGAGGTCAACCTGTTCCGCGGCAAGAGCCAGGACCTCGGCTGGGGCCAGGTGTTCGGTGGCCAGGTCCTGGGCCAGGCCCTGTCGGCCGCCCACCAGACCGTCCCGGAGGAGCGGCACGTCCACAGCCTCCACGCCTACTTCCTGCGGGTGGGGGACTGCCACACGCCGATCGTCTACACGGTGGATCCCATCCGGGACGGTCGCTCGTTCACGACCCGTCGCGTCGTCGCGGTGCAGCACGGAAAGCCCATCTTCCACCTGTCGGCGAGCTTCCAGGTGGCGGAGGGCGGCTTCGACCACCAGGACGAGGCCCCGGAGGGTCTCCTCGACCCCGACACGCTGCTCTCCGAGCGACAGCTGGCCAGGGCCCTCCAGGGGAAGGTCCCCGACGCCCTCTACGAGCGGGCCATCGCCGAGCGTCCCATCGACATCCGGCCGGAGCGGCCCCATGATCCCACCCGCCCCTCCGTCCGGAAGCCCACCCGGCGCGTCTGGTTCCGCACGGCGGACCCCATCGAGGGCGAGCCGGACAGCGCGTGGCTCCACCGCTGCCTTCTGGCCTACGCCTCGGACTTCCACTTCCTCACGACGGCGATGCAGCCCCACGGGGCCAGCTGGCTCACCCCCGGCATGCAGGTGGCGAGCGTCGACCATGCCATGTGGTTCCACCGGCCGCTGCGGGTCGACGAGTGGCTGCTCTACGACGTCGAGAGCCCCTCGGCATCAGGGGGCCGCGGACTCGTTCGCGGCAGGGTGTTCGACCAGGCGGGTCGCCTCGTGGCCACGGTGGTCCAGGAAGGCCTGATGCGGGATCGACGGGGCCTCACCCCATGAACGAGACGGGCGAGGAGAAGGGTCCGATCTGGGCCCTCTTCGACACCGTTCCCGAGGACGGCATCGTCGTCCGGGACGAGGCCGACGGCTTCCACGCCCGCTTCACGCCCGTCCCCCCCATCCCCACGGGGCAGGTGGCCGCTGCCCTCGCGGTGTGGGGGAGCCTGTGCGCCACCGTGGCCTTCTTCGCCGCCGACAAGGGGGACCTCCAGGCCCTGATCTTCGCCGGGGGGATGGCGTTCGGGGCGCTGATGTACGCCTTTCACCTCGGCCGAGGCTTCTTCCCCGTGGAGGTGGCGGCTTCCAAGGGCACGCTCTACTTCGACGGCGACCGTCGGCCCCTGAGCCAGATCCGTACCGTGGAGCTGGACGGCATCGACCTTCGGGTCACCACAGTGGAGGGAGCGGTGGTCGGCGAGGTACACGGCGTGCCGACGTCGGTGGGGGAGTGGCTCGTCGCCGCCATCCAGCTGATGATGGACCAGGAGAAGGCATGACGGAGACCGCCCCCCAGGCAGCGCCCACCAGCATGGCGGAGAAGGTGGTGCCTGCCGTGTCCCTCGCGATCACCGCGTCGCTGGTCGCGGTGGTCGTCGGGACCTATCTCGTCGGCCGCACCACCTCGCCCCATCACATGACCGTCGGGGTCGTGGAGCTCGGGGCTCCGCCGGCGGAGGTCCTCGGTCTCCTCCAGGACATGGAGCGGAGGCCCGACTGGCGACCCGACGTGACCCAGATCGCCCGCAAGTCCGACCCGACGGACGACCGGGAGGTGTGGCGTGAGCTGGACGACGAGGATGACCGCTTCGACTTCCAGGTCACGGGACGCCCCCACGACGGCGTGGTGCTCCGCACCGATGCGCCCGAGCAGATCGGCTATGAGGCGACCTGGACCTTCCAGGTGGCTCCGGGGGAGGGCGGCGGCAGTCGGGTGACCGTCACCGAGGAGGGCTTCATCGACAATCCCTTGTTTCGTGGGCTCTTCTGGCTTCGTGATGGTCCGGAGGAGACGGTGCGTGACGAGCTGACCTGGCTGGGCCTCGCGGTGGACGGCTCGGCGCCCACCATCGACGAGCTGGTCGTCGAAGAGCGCTAGAATCTAGATTGCCGTACCGTTGATCCACCCAGGGGACGCTCGCGTAAAGGCGGTGCCCGCGACGCGGGATCGGGGGGAGGCATGACGGAACTGTCGTGGTCGGGACGGGAGGCAGCCACCATCGAGCGGGTGTGGGAGGTGCTGTCGGACACCGACGCGTTCAACCGCGCAGCAGGGATGAACCTTCAGTTTCAGGTGCAAGACGGCGAAGTGCGCGGCAAGGTCACGACGGGGGGCGTGACCACCACGTGGACCGAGAAGCCGTTTCGATGGGTGGCCCCTCACTGGTTCAAGTCGGTGCGGGAGTACGACAGCGGTCCCGTGGCCCGAGCCGAGGTTCGCTGCGAGCTCACCCAGACGCCGTCGGGCACGGAGTGGTCGTACCGCGTTCAGCTGGTCCCTCGGATGTCCTTGCTCAAGCCGGTGGTGGCCGGCCTCGCCAAGCTCTCGGTGGGGCCCAAGCTGAAGGCCGCCCTGGAGGCGGTGACGGGCGCGCTGAGGGGCACCCGGAGCTGGGATCCTCCGCCCCCCCTCACGGCGGAGGCCCAGAAGCGCTTCGACGCAGCGCTCCGCTGGGTGCCCGAGGCTGTGGCCGGCTCGCTGCGACGCCGCGTGGAGGCGCTACCTCTCCACGCCCAGGCGACCCTGCGACCTCTGGAGGTGGCGCGTCAGGAGGGGTGGTCCGAAGACGACGCGATCGAGGGCTTCATGCTCGCCGTGAAGGGAGCCGCGCTCCGGCTGTCGTGGCGGGTGATCTGCCCGCGCTGTCGAGGGACGTCGTTCGAGCGCGGTGCCCTCAGCGGCGAGACCATCCAGGCCCACTGCGACACCTGCGGGATCGACTTCGACGGGAGCATCGCCGACAACATCGAGGCCTTGTTCTCGGTGCACCCCTCGATTCGACCGGAGGAGCCCCCCCTGGACTGCGTGATGTCCCCGCAGTGGACACCCCACGTGCTCGCCCAGATCGGACTGGCCGGCAGCGGCGACATCCCGCTGGAGCTGCACCTGGAGGTGGGCTGCTACCGCGTGGAGGTTCCCGGGGTGGGGTCGGCGTGGGTGGAGGTGGAGAGCACTGCGACCGATCGAGCGGCGTCGTTCGTGGTGTCCACGGACGTCTCCCCCAGCATGGTGCGGATGCAGCCGGGTCGAGCCACCCTGCGCCTCCGGAGCCGTCGTCCCCACGCCGTGGACGTGCGGGTCGTGAAGCGCTGGCGCCCCCCGTTCGTGCTCTCGGCAGCACGGCTGCTGAGCTCCCACCAGGCGCGGGTGCTGGTGCCCCAGGCGCTCCTGGTGCCCGAGCTGCGGGTCCTCGCTGGGAGCTCCTGGGCGGTGGTCGTCCACGGCTCCCGAGACGACCTGGACAGCCTCCAGACCATCCTCCCCTACACGGTCGACGTCCACCGGGCCCGGGCACGGCTCTTGGTCCTGGCGATGGTGTCCAGCGAGGAGGCCCTCAAGCTGTGCGAGCGCCTGGTGAAGGGGGGCGTGCCGATCAGCGTGGGGCTGGCCCACGACGTCGTGGTGCACTTCGGCGACGAGGGGGCGCTGGGAGGACCCGCCGTCGACGCTGGGATGGCCCTCCTCGAGCGGGTGGGGCGTCCGCGGGTCGTGGTGGGTCTCGCCGATCTCGAGCTGCTGAAGGCACCCATCGACGAGCGCCAGGGCCGGGTGGCCGTGGCCCGCCGGGAGGAGGTGGCCCTGCTGGCCTTCGGCTCGATGCTCGATGCTCCGGAGACGCCCACGCCAGCGCCCCGCGCCGAGGCGGTGGCGGAGGAGCTCCCGGAGCGCATCGGTCCCTACCGGGTGATTCGCGAGATCGACCGGGGAGGCATGGGACAGGTCTTCGAGGCCCTCGACCCCGACGGCGGACGGGTCGCCGTCAAGATCATCCTTCCGGGCGTGGCTTCGTCCAAGCCGCTCCAGCAGCGCTTCTTCAACGAGGCCTGGTACGCCGAGCGGATCCGACATGCCAACGTCGTCGAGGTCCGCGAGTTCGGGCTCCACGAGGAGCGACCGTGGCTGGCCATGGAGTTCCTCGTCGGCGCGCCCCTCAGCAAGGAACTCCGGCGCCGCCGTCGGCTTGCCCCCGACGTCGCCGCCACCGTGCTCGACGGGGTGCTCGGTGGCCTCGGTGCGCTCCACGAGGCCGGTCTGGTCCACCGTGACCTGAAGCCCGCCAACGTGATGATCCTCCACTCGGCAGGGGACACCCCCAGTGGGGTGAAGCTGATGGACTTCGGCCTGGTCCGTCGGGCGGGTCTGCACCCCGACGAGGGACTGATGGGCACCCCCGACTACATGGCCCCGGAGCAGCTCGTAGGGGATGCCATCGGGCCCCACACCGACGTGTTCGCGGTGGGGATGATGGCCTACCGCATGGTGGTGGGACGGCTTCCGTTCCGGGGGGGCATCCACGAGCGCTTCGTGGAGCGGATGGCGACCCCCGTCGACGACCTCCCCGACCTTCACCTGCTCGGCTCGCTGGAGCCCGTCGTGCGAGCCGCCCTCGCGCCGGCACACGAACGACCCGCCGATGCGGCTGCTCTCAGGGCGCTGCTTCCCTGACGGGCCAATGGCGCAGCGTTGGAAGGCTCGAGGGGAGGTCCGGATGTGCGTCCCCGGGTGCACGCGTGGCGTCGAGCCTGCTCCACGGCTTCGGGCTCCGGGCTGCAGGCTTCAGCTCGCTGCAAGGGGGCCGGGCTGCCGCGCCAGCGTGGAGGCATCGTCATCCTCGACGCTGGGCAATGCGCTCTTGCGGCCGTAGCCCGAAGTCTGGAGCCTGAAGCCTCGCGCCACGGCATGCGGCCATCTGGCGAGGGGCTTCCGAGCCGTCGCGCTAGCTTTTTCGGCCCTTGTACCTGGGCTTCGGGCCGCGCTTGTACGGCTTGCGGCCCGGCTTGTAGCCCCCCGGACCATGGCCGCCGGGCTGCCTCGGGCGGGCCCGGTCGATGGGCACGTTGTGGCCGCGCAGCTCCAGCTCGCCGAACTCCCGGAGTACCCGGTCGAGGTGGTCGGCGGGCATCTGCACGAAGGACTTCCGCTCGACGATGGTGACCTTGCCGATGACGTTGCCGGGGACGCCGCACTCGTTGGCCAGGGCGCCGACCAGATCGCCGGGACGGATGCCCCGGTTGTGGCCCACGGGCACGAACAGCTCGGGTCCGCCCGATGCAGCGTGGTCCCGATGGTCCTGGCGGCCCTCGCGAGGAGGGGGCGGCAGGGCGTCGGCAGGCATGGACGACAGGCCCAGTTGCTGATCGAGGAGGGTGATGGCGGCGGCGGCGAGGCGCTCCGGGGTCCAGTCGTCGCTTCCCTCCAGCGCCTTGGCCACGAAGTCGGCGGCGCGGCGGAAGCCGTCCTCCTCCTGCGCCTCCACCAGGGTGGTGCGGAGCTTGTCGAGGCGTCGCTCCCGGATCATCTCGTTGGACGGCACCTCGACGGGGTGGATCTTGACCTTGAGGAAGCGCATCCACCGCTTGAGCTTGCCCACCTCGCCGGGGAGCACCAGGCTGATGGCGGTGCCCTCGCGACCGGCACGGCCGGTGCGACCGATGCGGTGGGTGTAGGTCTCGTGGTCCGGGGGCAGGTCGTAGTTGATGACGTGGGTGATGTGGTCCACGTCGATGCCGCGGCTGGCGACGTCGGTGGCGACGACGACATCGAGGCGGCGGGCCCGCAGGCGGCCGAGGACCCGCTCGCGAGCTGCCTGGGCCAGGTCTCCGTGGAGGCCGTCGGCAGCGATGCCCCGGCCGGCCAGGGTGTCGGCGATCTGAGCGCAGCTGGCGCGGGTGCGGGCGAAGATCAGCGTGGTGCCGTCGACCTCTCCTGCAAGGAGGCGCTGGAGAACCGTCAGCTTGTCCCGGGACTTGCAGCGGACCCAGCCCTGGCGGATGTGGTCGGTGGCTGCGGTGCCTGCGTCGATGCCGACCGTGACGGGGTCCTGGAGGTAGGCGTCGGCGATCTTGCGGATGGCCGCTGGCATGGTGGCGCTGAACAGGGCGATCTGGCGGGACGACGGGGTGGCGGCGAGGATCGACTCGACGTCGTCGATGAAGCCCATGCGGAGCATCTCGTCGGCCTCGTCCAGCACGAACATGTCGAGGGTGGACAGGTCGACGGTGCCCTTCTCCATGTGGTCCAGGAGGCGGCCCGGCGTGGCGATGACCACGTCGACACCTTGACGCAGGGCGTTGAGCTGCGGGGTGTAGGATGCGCCGCCGTACAGGGTGACCATGCGGACGGGTCCCCCCTTGCACATGTCTTCGAGGGCGCTGGTGACCTGTAGGGCCAGCTCGCGGGTAGGGGCAAGCACCAGGGCGCGGACCCCCTGCTTCTCGCTGTCGAGGACACCCTGGAGGAGCGGCAGACCGAAGGCGGCCGTCTTGCCTGAGCCGGTGCGGGCTCGACCCACGACGTCACGACCCTCCAGGAGCACGGGGATGGACTCGGCCTGGATGCCGGTAGGGGACTCGAATCCCATGTCCTTGAGGGACGCGAGGAGGCCCTTGTGGAGAGGGAAGTCAGAGAAGGCAGTCATGATGGGATCCGGGGGGCAAGTGGCCCTCGTAGCGCTGCCACCGGATCGGCGCGACCAGAGGGCGTGCGTTCAGCCCTCGGGAAGCGGCTCGAAGAGGACGGGCATGAGGCCCTCGAAGCTCCCTCTCAGCGCCGACCGTCCGAGCTCCACCACCGGAGGGTCG
>Ga0213839_1001060_pt1 | contig 20253 bp, 10 predicted proteins | sample SWPATP21_FD_160075 | JGI IMG/M metagenome (GOLD analysis project Ga0213839, IMG submission 160075) | Coastal seawater microbial communities from Marineland, Florida, United States - SWPA TP2 #1 | ecosystem: Environmental > Aquatic > Marine > Coastal | place: USA: Florida | collected 2016-08-14
CCGACACCTGGGAGCGGCTCCGGGGCAAGGTCGTTGCCGTCGGTGGCGACCAGGGAGCCAAGTCGGGCGAGCTCGAGCAGCTGACGCGCTCGGTCCTGCTCTGCCAGCTCTCCGAGAAGCCGTGGTTCCCAGATGGTCGGCCCCTGAAGGAGGCCGTCACCGCCTCGACGCTCCTCGCCCTCAACCGGTCCGAGGTGAAGGCCCTCACCGAGCGCACCGGCGTGAGCAAGGTGGCCAAATACTTCCGCGCGCTGTCGGGCACCGCACCCCAGGTGCACGTGCTGGGCGACCCGTCGGACCCGCACATCGAGATCAAGACAACCACCATCGACCTCGAGAAGATCCTGGCCGAGGCCCGTCAGCGCGTGGGGCATCCCCAGCGCTTCGCCTACGTTCGCCAGCTTCTCATCGAGCAGCTCAACCTGCCCCTGGGCAGCGCAACGCTGGGCAAGCACAAGGTCACCTGGCGAGGCACGGTCCGCTCCGGTGAGGTGCAGGTCGCGAACGTGCGAACGCTGACCTACGCGGGTCGAACCAACCAATTCGCCCATGGCGACAGCGATTTCCTGATTCTCATCGACTATCCCTTCGATGAGAAGCCGGATCGGGGCCGCCAGGACGACATCGATACCATCAACCAGGCACGGTCTCGCACGACACACTGGACAGTTGCTTGGCTGCCTCGCCACTTCACCAGCACCGAGATGGACGCGCTGAACAACGCCGCGGCGGTCGACCTCATCCGTCAGGACAAGCGCACCTTTCTGCAGCACTACAGCCCGAAGGAAGCGAACGAGATCGCCCGCGCCCTCGAGACCTACCAGGGCGGCCGCCGCGTGGAGCTCGAAGAAGCGCTTCGCCGGCTCTACTTCGCAGAAGGCGAAGTACATACTCTGAAGTCGGTGCTGGACGGCGCCTCGCTGAACGGCGCCGACCAACGCAAGGCCCTCGAGCACCTCGCCATCCACGTGCTCGACAAGCGATACCCCAACCACCCGACCTTCGGCCGCCGCGTGGGCAAGGCCGAGCTCGTGCAGCTCGCCGACATCGTCGTCCAGGCGGCCGTGACCGGACAGAAGGACGACCTGCGCTCGCACCAGATGTCGCTCGTCGAGGCCATCGCCGTCCCCCTGGAGCTGGTCTACAAAGGTGCGAGCTCGGTCACTCCCCGCCGGGATGGCCGCTACCTCGGACCGATCCTGGAGTGGGTCGGCAACCGGCAGCGGGTCGATGGCTGCGAGCTCCGTGAGAAGCTGATGGCCGAGGACGGCTGGGGCTTTGGCTTCACCGCGCAGCTCGCCGACTTCTTCTTGTTCTACCTGCTTCAGGTCGAAGGCTACGAGGCGCAAGTCGACGGCTCGGGAACGACAATCACGGGACCGACGGACCTCCCGAATCGCCTCATCCTGGTGAAGGACGAAGTGGTGGATGCCCCCACGTGGGACCGCGCTCGCTCGGCGGCCCGCCAGCTGCTCAGCATACGGGGTCGCGCCGATCTCCCCACCTCCCCAGAGCAGGCGAAACTCGCCCGGGATGTGCGCGTGGAGGCTGGAAACCTCGGCCGCAAGATCGGGCTGCACTTGAGCCAGCTCGACACCATCCTGGGATGGAGCGACGCGGAGTCCGAGGACTCGAAGCGCCGGAGCACGGTGGCCGACCTGAAAGCGTTCCTGGCGGGTCTCAACGCGTCCAGCGGCAACGCGCCCACCGTTCGACAACTCGCCACCTTTGTCGACCACGACGGGCACGACCGTTGGCTCAAGGTCATCACGGAGCTCGGGAAGGAGACGGAGGCGGCGGCCAAGATCCAGGACAAGAAGTTCACCTATGAGCAGGTCCGCCACCGCGCAGACGAGCCGGCTCGCGAGCAGGTGATCCAGCGGCTCACGAATCTCTTGACCGACGACGTCGCCACCAGCCTGCTTCGGCTCTCTGTCGATGCGTGGATTCAGGCCCTCCAAGGGCACTTCCAGCGTCTCTACCCACCGGTCAAACCGCCAAAGGGCGCAAAGACGATCAAGGTCGCATCCGTCGGCAAGGCGGATGCCGCAGCGCAGGCCGCCGAGGAAATCGCGGCGGCCGTCGCGGAGATGGAGGGCGAGAACGTGAAGCTCACCATCATCGTGGAGCCCCTGTCGTGAGCTTCGCCGATCAGGTCCTGGACTGGGTCCTCCGGCACGGCAAGGCCGCCGGCGCTGCGGAGGAGCACGAACTGGTGCTCGTCTACGACCACGACGCACTGGAGGACCCGAGCCCGTCTGCGGAGCTCGGGGGCCACACCTGGCGCATCAAGCGGGTCACGGGCGAGCTCACCCTGCGGGATGCGCTCCTGGATGCGGGCCGCCTCGTCGCCATCGTCCCCAACAGCTTTGTCGTCCCCATGGACCTCGCTGGAAGGGCGTGGCTGGGGCGTCCTGTCCGCGTGCGGCCGCGGGACTTCGTCGCGGCGCTGACCCTGCGGCCCTGCGAGCCCATCATCGACGAGCAGATCGCGAAAGCCGTGGAGGCCTCGCTCCCCCAGCTCCGGAAGATGGGGAGCGGGTGGAGCGTCGGCGGAACGGTGAGCGTGCGCGAGATCCGGAACGTGCTCCTCGGCCTCCAGGTCGGCACCGAGCACCGATTCGACCGGGAGTCGCCCGATGCGTTGCTCGCCCGCTGGATCCTCGAGGGGCCGCCCGAGGTCACGTCGGCAGAGCTGCTCACGCAGGCCCTCCGCCAAGAGCACTCCAAGCTCGGCGCCTGGCTCGCCTGGGCAGTGACCGACGGCACCGTGGAGGACGTGGTTGCGGCAGGCGCCCTCGCGGGCAGTCCCGAAGGCGTCGCGCGCTCTCCCGAGATTCCGACGGTATCCGGTTCGTCCGATCGGCAGCGCCTGAAGAGCGTGGTCGAGCAGGCCGTTCGCGCGGCGTGGGGAAAGAACCCCACCCGAACCCGGCGAGTGCTCGAAGCTGCCGAGCGGCGATCCGGCGACCTTTCCGTCGGAACGGCGCCCCGGCATCCGCTGTTGGCCGGACCCCTGGAGCGCTTCTTGGTCGATGCGGCGAAGCGCGCTGCAGCCGGGGAGCCGGTAGACGACGCCGTGTTGGAGGCACTGTCCACCAACCTCCACCTGGCCGCGCACAGGTCCGCCTGGGAGCTCACCCGCGGGCTGTCGAGATTGGCGCGCTTCGGCGTCGCCGTGGAGCCGATCTCCGAGGACGGCCTTCGGGAGTGGGCCGAGAAGGCACGCACCGACATCGCCTGGGGTGACTTGGCTTTCCGACGCGTCCGTCGCGGCCTGGGCGATGCGGACCCTCGGCTGACGAGCGCCGCCAAGCTCGTCCTGCAGCAGTACATGGCTCGACGAGACGAGCTCAACGCGGCCTTCGGATCCTGGCTTGCCTCGAACTGGAACGCGGTGGCGGGGCAGGTCGACCGCCGTCAGACTTTCGGGCTGCACCACGTGTCCCGCCTCGTGCTGCGCCCGCTCTTGGACGATGGCCAGAAGGTGCTGCTCGTCGTGCTCGACGGGTGCGACCTCGCATCGATGGTTGACCTGGTCGAGATGGCTGCCGACCAACACCAGGTCGCGCTCGGCCTGCCGAAATTCGGAGACGTCGACCTCCGAGAGAGCTTCAAAGGCTCAGGCGCCTGGCGGGTGGCGGTCGCTCCCATCCCGACGGTGACGAGCCACGCTCGACGGGCCTTGTTCGCTGGCGACATCCCGAAGAACTCTGCCCTGGACGACACCGAGGAGGCCGCGGCTAACGCGAGCAACGACAAGAAGGCGTTCAAGGACAACCCGGCGCTCGGCAAGGTGTCGAGAACGCTGCTGCTCAAGGGAGACGTGGGCGATCTCGGTGAGGCCGTGAAGGCCGCATTGGATAGCACCGACCAACTCGTCGCCGTAGTCCTCAACGACGTGGACGACGCGCTGTCCAGCAAGGAGACCACCCCCATGCGTCCCTGGACGCTGGAGGCTCTGGGCGCGGGAGCCGCGACCTGGCTCAAGCACGCCCTCGACACGGGCTGGTCGGTGGTCGTGACCGCCGACCACGGGCACACACCGTACGTATCCAGCAGCCGAAAGGTCCGAGTCTCCGGCGCCGGTGGACGGATTGCCAGCGAGCCCGGGAACGGGGTCGTTGTGGTCGACGCCGGTCCGATTCCAACGCAGCCGCTGCACCTCCTGTCGGGCTTCGGCACCTGGCGAGGCGCACAGCGCCGCGGCTGGCATGGCGGCGTGGGCCTCGAGGAGGTCTTCGTCCCGCTGGCATTCCTACGTCGTGGCTCCGTCCATGACGAGCAGTTCCGGCGGCCGTCGTGGTGGTCTCGACTCCCAGAGCCGGACGAGGAGCCGCGCAAGGCCACCCCAGCGCCCGCTCCCAAGCGTGGGCCATTTCCCGAGAAGGCACCACCCGCACCGCAGATCGAGGTGCCCGAGGACGTCGCTAGCGCCCTCAAGTTCTTCCCCCGCGGTCTAGAGCTCGTTCGCCACGTCATCGTGGCCGGTCCCGTCGAGGTGTCCGCGGTGGCCATCGCCATGGAGCTGCCAGATTCGGAGGTACGCGGACTCGTCGGACACGTGCTCGACTTCCTGGGCAAGCACGGCGCCGAGCACACCGTCGTGGTCAGCGGCTCCCAGCTCTCGTGGTCCGAAGGGGCCTCGGAGGACGACTGGCTGCAGCGCATCACCGACGAGTCCGATCGCAGTGTGCTCGGCTACCTCTCTCGGCACGGCGCCATCATTGAGAGCGACCTGGTCGAGCTCATCGGCCACCCCCGCCGAGCCCGGCGCTTCGCAGGTCGCGTCGAAGAACTGTCGGCCGTGGCCCCATTCCGCATCCAGGTAGACGCACTGCCCGACGGCTCGAAGCGCTACTCCACCGTGAAGGACTGATTCGTGAGCACCCTGTCGTCACGCGACATCGACCACGTCTTCGAGACGCTCCGCAAAGGCCTGGTGCCCGAGCGAGGGTTGCAGGCCTTTGCCGTAGGCATCGAGAAGAACCGCCAGGAGATCCACCGTCAGTTCGACCTCGTGTCGAACGGCGAGGGCTCGATCAAGTTCCTCCGCGGTGGCTACGGCTGCGGCAAGACCTTCATGGCCCGCCTCGCCATCCTCGACGCCCAGGCCAAGGGCTTCGCCACCAGCTTCGTGGTCGTGTCCGACAACGACCTGCGGTTCCACAAGTTCGAGGAGGTCTACCGGAAGATCGTCAGCGAGCTTGGAACCGCGACCTGCCCCCGAGGGGCCCTCGGCGACCTGCTCGACCGGTGGATCGGACGCATCGAGGACGCGCTCATCGAGGCAGGCGCCGACGACATGGCGCCAGACTTCGACGAACGCGTTCGCCAGCGGCTGAGCCAGGAGCTCAACAGCCTCACCGAGGGCAAGGTTCCCCAGGACTTCGTCCGGGTCGTGCACGCCATCTTCGACGCCAAACAACGCGCTGACTTCGCAACCGCTGGGGCACTGATCTCGTGGCTGTCGGGGAGTCCCAACGTCGCTGCAGGCGCCAAGAAGGCGGCGGGCATCAAGGGCGACATCGGAAGCAGTGTCGCGATGGACTACCTGCGCGGCGTGCTCGAGATCGTGAAGGCCGCCGGGTATTCGGGGCTGGTCATCGTGATCGACGAGGCCGAGACCATCCTGCGTATGCGGAAGGACACCCGGCACAAGTCGCTCAATGGCATCCGCCAGATCAGCGACGACGCGGGTTCCTACCCAGGGCTGCTCTGGGTGTTCACCGGCACGCCCGACTTCTTCGACAGCCGTCGCGGCGTCCAGGGCCTCGAGCCGCTGCACGACCGGATCAAGTTCTCGAAGACCGGCAACTTCGCGAGCCGGAAGCAACCACAGCTCGAGCTCAAGCCCTTCGACCGGGATCGCCTGCTCGAGGTCGCCCGCAAGCTGCGGGGCATGTTCCCGACCGAGCATGGAGCGCGCGTCGATGACCGCCTTGGCGACGCCTTTCTTCAGCGTCTGGTGGACGAAGTCACCGCAGGCTTCCGAGGCGACGTCGGTGTGGTCCCCCGGCAGTTCCTCCGGGAGTTCGTGAACCAGCTCGACCTGGTCGACGAGCACGACGACTATGTGCCCATGGCCGAGTACGGCTTCTCCGCGGCGGAGCTGACGCCCGAGGAGCGCGAGGCCCTTCAAGGTCCGCAGTCCTTCGACGACGATGATGACGGTCTCGTGCCCCAGGAAGACGTGTGGTGAGCGCCCACCGGCTGATGCGGGAGGTGCCCAGTGGGCGGCCCGCGTAGGCGATGGAGCGAGGCCGTTCCTCGAGGCGCCGTGGTGCAGCACCCGGCGGTGCTGGAGTTCGTCGGCCGCGGTGACCCCGGTACGCGCCCGCGGCTGCACGTCGTCCAGGGTCAACCCATCGTGGCGTACTCGAGCACCCGGGTGTTCATGAAGCGCGACGCCTGGGAGATGCTCCCGCTGGACGGCATCCTGGTGCAGTGGATCCGGCCGTCTGGCGAGACGCCATGGGCCATCGCCATGACCCGGGCTGAGCTCGAGGATGTGTTCGGCGAGATCCAGGAGTCGGAATCCTGGGACGAGGCTCGGTGCTACCACTTCCCGCAGGTGCCGCCGGCCGCACTGTCGTTCCGGGTGCTCTCGGCCGCACGCCCCAGTGCCTCGCCCAGTCGAACAGTGGTTCGACGGCGGAAGCAGAAGAACCGTATCTACGGGGTGCTCGCGAACTTCAACACCTACGACGTCGAGGGCGCATCGAAGGCACTCGCGGACGACACCTGGAGCCTTCCGAGGGGTGACGCGAACCCAGGCGATCGGCTCGTGTTCTGGCGGACGCTTGGGCCGAACGGCAAGCGCGGGGTCGTGGCCTTCGGACAGGTCACCGAAGCACCGAGGGTGCGAGCCGTGCCGGCCGAGTCGCATCGATTCTGGCGAGCGCCTGTTCCCAGCGAGCCACACCGTCGGGTCGGCTTTACCTACCTGCAGGCCAGCGGACTTCCGCTGTGGCTCGATGAGGACAACACTGGCCTCCTCACGTCGCTGTCGGTGAGCCGTGCCCAAGGCAACAAGCTCTACAAGGTGACCGACGAGGCGTGGGAAGCGCTTTGGACGTTGGCGAGCGCTTCAGCGCCGCCGGTCCAACCCGTGGCCCCAGCTGCTGTGCCAGCGCCTCCCCCCGAGCCCGTGGTCATCGAGGACCTGGCAGAGAAGGTCGTGGCTCACCTCCGTGAGTACGGGAGCGCCACCGAGGCGGAGCTCACCATGATGGCCGGAGGCGCTCGAGGCTATCGGCGCCTTCGCCGGTACCTCGCGAAGCTGGACGCTCCGCTGCGGCTGGAGACCACGTCGGGCGGGATGCTCTGGCGCTGGGGAGGGTCGCCATGAGCGTGTTCTCCCGGTTCAACACGCGACTTCAGCACGCGATTGTGTCTCGCCTTGGGTGGACCTCCTTGCGACCCGTGCAGGAAGAGGCCGGCGAAGCACTCCTCGACGGGAAGAACGCGGTCGTGCTCGCCCCTACCGCGGGCGGCAAGACCGAAGCGTCGATGTTCCCCACGCTCTCCATGCTCTGCGACGAGCAGGCAGAGGGCGTCGGCGCGCTCTACATCGCCCCCATCAAGGCGCTGCTGAACAACCAGGCCGAGCGCCTCGGCACGTACACGGAGATGGTGTCGCTCCGCCGTTTCGTCTGGCACGGCGACACGCCCTCCAGCGCCCGGAAGAAGTTCCTCGCCGAGCCCACCGAGCTCCTGATGACGACGCCCGAGTCCCTCGAGGTGATGCTCATCTCGTCCCGGGTGGATGAGCAGAAGCTCTTCGGGGACGTGCGCATCGTCATCATCGACGAGGTGCATGCGCTTGCAGGCTCGGACCGGGGCGCCCACCTGTTGAGCGTTCTCGAGCGGATCGCCCGGGTGTCTCGCCACGACATCCAGCGTGTGGGCCTGAGTGCCACCGTCGGGAACCCCGACATGATTCTCGAGTGGCTGCGAGGCACCTCGAGGCGGGACGGCGTGGTCGTCGACCCGCCCAAGAACCCGGCCCGCAGGCAGCTGCTGGTGGTCCATCGCGAGAGCATGGAGGAGCTCGCCCAGGACGCGGCCCGCATGGCCAAGGGCCAGAAGAGCCTGTTTTTCTGCGAGAGTCGATCGACGACGGAATCGGTAGCCGAGACGATGCGGTGGTCCGGCACGACGGTGTTCGTGCACCACAGCGCCGTGTCGAAGGAGGAGCGAGAGCTCGCCGAAGAACGGTTCCACCACGGGTCGGACGCCTGCATCGTCTGCACATCCACCCTCGAGCTCGGCATCGACGTCGGCGACCTGGACCGCGTGCTCCAGGCCGAGGCCCCCGATACCGTCAGCTCGTTCATGCAGCGGATGGGGCGCACGGGGCGACGTCCCGGGGCCGTGGCCAACACCACCTTCTTCTGCGAGACGACCAGCGGTGTGCTCCAGGCCATCGCCCTGATCGAGCTGGCCAAGGCCGGCTGGGTCGAGGACGTGCCCGTCACGAGCCGGTGCTGGCCGGTGCTGGTCCACCAGTTGTTCGCCATGGCGCTCGCCGCGGACGGCATCGCACCAGACGAGATCTGGAATCACGTCTCGCAGCTGCCGGACTTCCGCGGCATCCACCGCGCCGAGTTCGACCGCCTGGTCGCGTGGATGGTCCGGGACAAGGGCCTGGTTCAGACCTCGGGCCGCCTGGTCCTCGGTCCGAAGGCCGAGCGGCGGTTCGGCCGTCGCAACTTCATGGCCCTGTACGCCGTGTTCAGCAGCCCGCAGAGCTACACGGTGCTCACGATGGCCGGGCAGCCACTGGGAAGCTTGAACCAGGGCTTCGTGGACCGCCTGACCGAGGGATACAGCGCATTCCTCCTCGGCGGGCGTGCATGGCAGGTCGTCCACATCCGCCACGACGAGCGCCAGATCCGCGTGGACCCCGCGCCGAGAGGCAAGCAGCCCACCTGGGGTGGCTACCTGCCCCAGTTCCTGGGCTTCGAGGTCTGCCAGGCCATCCGCGCAGTGCTCCAGACCGAGCCCGGCTACCCCTACCTCCACGAGGGCGCTGCCGAGCTGCTGCGTCAGCAGCGGGACCTCTTCTCTGACGTCCTCGACCCGGCGGCCGGTGACCTCGAGGTCGACGACGGCGAAATCCGCTGGTGGACCTTCGCCGGCGGCCGCATCAACTCGACGCTGCGGTACGCGCTGCAGGCGGTCGGGGGCGACTGGAAGGTCGTGCCGGACAACCTGCTCATCAAGGTCCGTGGCGAGGACCTCGACGAGCGGTCGCTGCGAGAGGCCATCGACCAGCTGCGCGACCTAGAGTTCTGGGAGAACGAGAAGCTGTGGGCCGAGGTCGCCGTCAGCCTGCCGAACTACCGCCTGTCGAAGTTCCAGTCGTTCATGCCGCCGTGGGTCGAGCGGGAGATGCTTGCGGACTACCTGCTGGACGTCGAAGGCGCCTGGCGGTGGGTGTCGCGTGACCCGGAGGCCGCGCCGCTTCGAGGCGTTCGCGAGGCGCTCGCGATCGCCGTGCGAACCGTTCGCGAGGGCGACGTCCCGGCGCCCATCCCCGACGTGCCGACGGTGGTGCCGACGCTACCCGTTCGCTGGGTCCGCAACGCCCAGGACCTCGCGACGCTGTGTGCGGAGCTCGCCGCGGCGGAGGTGGTCGCCCTCGACGTCGAGACCACCATCCGGACGCGGGCGCTGTGCCTGGTGCAGCTCGCGACGAACGACGGCATCGCACTGATCGACGCGCTCGAGGTCGAGGACCTCGAACCGCTCGGGACACTGCTGGCGGACAAGGGCGTCACGAAGCTCATCCACAACGCGTCGTTCGAGAAGTCGGTGCTCGGGAAGTACGGCATCCGCATCGACAACGTCGTCGACACGCTCAAGGTCTCGAAGCAGGTCCGCGGCAAGGTGAAGGGCGGTCACAGCCTCCAGGCGGTGTGCGTCCGCGAGCTCGGGATCGAGCTCGACAAGAACGAGCAGGTCAGCGACTGGTCGCGGCGGCCGCTGACGCAAAGGCAGCAGGCCTACGCGGCGATGGACGTCGAGGTGTTGCTGCGGTTGTATGAGAGCTTCGAGCCGTTGTTGGTGGGTGGACGGCCGTAGCTTCCCCCACAGAGGTCATCATGTCTTCGGAGGCGATCTGTACGGGATCCGCCCGTTGCTGTTGTGCTCTTCGAGTACTGCGGCCAGGGACAGCACGGGGTGCGGAGTGTCCAGGACCTGCACGAAGTTCTCGTACTTGGTCACCACGAGGCCACGCACAGCCGCGAGCTCGTCCGCCCCCGGTACGGCATGACCCAGACCCGCCAGATGAGAGTGCACAAGGTCCACATTGGCCTCTACCCAAGCCACCTTCTTGGCGTGCTTGTTGGTGTAGGACTTGTCGCCGCTAATGTACTTCGCGACATCGTCTCGATACTGCGGCGGCGAGTACGACGGCCGGGTTCTCTTCACTTCCACGACGAGGAGAACGCTCGCCGACGGGTCCCAGAAGAGCCCGTCGAGCTCGCCAGGTCGGTCGTCACTGTCCATCCGAAGGTAGCCACCCGACCCATCAGCGATCTTCAGCACATTCTTCTCGCCGACGAGGCCAAGATGCTGGCCGAGTTCGTCGTAGACCTGTTCTTCCCAAGCCGAATCCAGCGACTGGGACAACGCCTTGGCCGCCGCCGTGGTCTCCTGCGTCTGCCACTCTGGCGGTACCTGTCCAAAGCACAGCTCTTGGAGAATGTATTCGCCCGCCGCCAATACGAACTCGTTCTTCCAGCACAGGTGCGGGCCGAGGTCGTGGGGCAGTCGGAGAAACGGTCGCCGCAGGGCCCGCGCATGACGCTTGGGTCGCCAGAGCTCCCGCGGGTGGTCGGTGAGCAGTTCCGTGGTGAGCACCAAACCACCCATCGCTCTACGTACGGCTTCTTCGTCGAGACCGCAGTTGTGGGCCAGCCCCTGGTAGACCTTGGACTCCAGAACGAAGGCCACGTCGAACCCAGGCTCGACGTTGCGGTAGCTCTCCGTGGCCATCTTCAGGCAGCCCAAAGCTTGACTCAACGAGAACCCGAGAGCCTCCGAGAAAACAGGGTCCAGGGCATCAAGAACTTGGCGAGGCTCCGCCGGCACGATCAGGTGGGGGTACTGCTGTCGAGCACGCAACCTCCGGTCTCGGAAGGTGTCCATTCGAGTTCGGTACGGCTCGCGTTGGCCCAGGTGCAGGAAGTTGTCGGCGCTGTCAATATCCAGGTGAACCTCGACGGCATCAGGCGCGACTCCATGCGCCAGGGTGCTGTACATCGACGCCGTGATCATCGACTCGACGGCCGAGAACAGGAGGTCCGTGCGATTCGGGATCTCCTTCGCAGACACGACCTGAGGCGGCTCCACGCGCACCATCGCCTCGAGTACGTACATCGCGGCCAGGCGCATGTTGGCGACATGCTCCATGATGAAGGCCTCGTCCTTCGCCGCGAGACTTCCGGCGTGCGCGCGGCTAATTGCCTCCGTCCACTGCCCCAGCTGTTCCAGCACGAACTGGGCGGCGTCACGTGAGGCCAACTTCCTTAGCTCATTTTCGAAGACCATCGAGGAGAACTGATAGGCGGCCTGGGCGATCCGGTTGGCGTCAGAGCCCGAGTAGGTGCCCGCGGGCAGTCCAAGGCCGCGAAGATGAGCGCGGAGGTCCTCATCGAAGGCTCGCTCGATGGCTCGACTTGGCCTGTAGAGCGACAGCCCATCCACTGGCACGAGCTGGAAGCCAGGCACTCTCCGCGTCGGCGTTGACACCTTCCCCCGGGCACGCCGACGCTGCCGACGACTGCGCATGCAGCACTTCTTGTACTTCAAGCCGCTTCCGCAAGGACAATTGGCATTTGGAGGGTGCTTAGTACTCATGGTCCCTGGAGCTGATTTGGCCCGTCGATCGAAACTCTGTGCGGGCCAGGCCTAGGCCTCGCGTACGACATCCACCCACCAGAGAATCACACGAATTCCCCTACCCGACCGGTACCGGCAGGGGTGCGCCGTCCACAAGGCCGGTGAGAAGTTCGTAGTCATCGTCGCTCATCTCCACGAGTCCCCCCATGCAGAACAGGTGATTGGACGGTCGAGTAGCATCTGGAGGCCTGTAGGTCACAGGAAGCCAACCGCGACGGCCACCTGAAGCGCGTCCTCGCTGCGCTCCCGAAGCCACCGCTCCAGATCCTCGCTGTCCATCCTATGCATCCGGCCTCCTGCGCTGGCCACCGGCAGGCCGAAGTGGCACCCTCTGCCTCGACGGACGACAACCCGGAGATCGGACACACAAAGAACATGTGTCCGATGGACCAGGTCCTCTGCGTCCCACGCAACCACGCTGCGCATCCAAGAGCCCAATGCCCTTCCTCACCGCCCTCTCCCCCAACGCCCGCCTCCAAGGCTCCCGAGACCCCCTCGGCCTCCTCCCCGTGTGGTCCCGCCTCGGCCGCCGCGCCATCGCCAACGTCACCACCGTCTCCGCCGACCTCCGCGGCTGGACCACCCTCCTCCTCGCCACCGGCATGCACGAGCACGGCGTCGCCCAGGGCTGGTGGCGCGACGACGACCTCGAGCCCTTCTACCGGGCCGAGCAGCTCATCGCCTTCGCCCGCGAGGCCCACGGCCGCGGCCAGGCCGTCCGCGGCATCGGCCGCGTCCGCATCCACCTCCGCGCCCACGACGACGGCCGCACCCCCATCCCCCTGGGCCGCAGCCGCGAGCGCCGCATCCTCCAGAACCAACGAGGCGCCGGTGTGTGGGGCCAGATCGCCGCCTCCGCCCAGAAGAGCCAGCTCCTCGACCCCAAGCAGCTCCGGCTCGCTGGCCAGGGCCGCACGCTCTGGGAGCGCGTCTTCGCCCCCCGCCTCGCCCCCCACCAGCCCCGCTGGCGACGCATCCTCGCCGACGAACATGGCTTCGCCCCCAAGGGCCGCGACGCCACCCTGGCCAAGGCCCTCGACGCCCTCACCGGACCCACGCTGCACCCGGTCGAGGTCACGATCTACCGCGACCGCATCCTCCACGGCGGCACCAGCGACGGCCCCCAGGCCCAGCTCGTCGCCCTGCTGCGAAAGCACCTCGACGCCCCGATGACCCAGCCCCACCTCCGCGCTCTCGCCGAGGAGGCCGGCCCCACCACCCTCCTCGGCCGCGCCCTGACCGACATGGCCCACGCCGAAGCCGCCCTCGGCCCCATCGAGAGCCTCTTCGCCTGGCTGCTGGCCCGCGACCGCCAGCCCCTCGCCCAGGCCGTCCGGGACCTGGAGCAGGCCTGGCCCAGCCCCCTCCGCCACGCCAGCGACGCCTCCGACGCCCTGCTCCTCGCCCCCGTCCAGGACGCCTACGGCAACGACGCCCCAGAGCTCCTCAAGCCACTCAAGCGCGCCCGTGACGCCCTCGCGGCGGGCACGATGGAGCCGGCCCTCCGCGCGGTCATCCAGCTCAACGAGGCCGTCATGGGCCGCCGCGGCGGCGCCCCCTGGGTGCGCATCGACGGGACCCAGCTCGACGTTCGCCTGGGCACCGAGGACGCCGCCGACCTCCCCTCCCCCGACGCCGCCGCTGAGCGGCTGGTCCACAGCTACTACCTCGAGCCGCTGCAGCGCCTCACCCGCGCCTGGGTGGAGGGCCAGTGAGCAACGCCCCCCAGGAGCAGGTCCTCACCGACGCCATCGTCGAGGCCATCGGCGACGCCCGGCTGCGCGTCGCCGTGTTCTTGACCTACCAGCTGCAGCCCATGTTCTTCCAGGACCACATCCTGGCCCCGCTGCTGGGCGTGGACGACGCCGGCAACCCCAGGGTCCGCCGCATGCTGGTCGAAGAGGAGCTCCGCGGCGTGGACACCCTGCTGCTCTACGACCGCCACGCCGTCGAGCCCGATGGCCCCCTCCAGCAGCCGGTCCTCGCCGTGCCCGTCGAGCGGAGCCAGGGACTGCTCCACGCCAAGCACGTGCTGCTGCTTGTGGAGCACCCCGAGGGCGCCGAGCCCTCCGGGCAGGCCCTCGTCCTGGTCACCACCTCCGCGAACCTCACCCGTTCGGGCTGGTGGGAGAACGTCGAGGTGGCCGACGTCCGCGTCCTCCACGAAGCCTCCGAGACGCCCCTCGCCGAAGACCTCGTCACCCTCGTCGACGACATCGCCACTCTGGCCGGCAGCCGCCCCCGGGCCGTCCAGCGACTCACGCGCTTCGCCGCAACACTTCGCCCGACCACCGGACTGCCACGCCTCTGGCTCGGTCGAGAGCCCCTCCCAGCCTTCCTCGCGCGCCACGGCGTGCCGCGAGGCGCCGACGTCGAGCTCCTTGCCCCCTTCGTCGGCCAGGACGGCCAGGTCGTGACCAAGCTCCACCGCACCCTCGCGCCACGCACCACCCGTGTGTTCCTGCCCCTCGCCCGCGACGAGAAGGGCGCCGCCAGCACCGAGTGGCACCGCGGCGTGGCCGCCCTCCACCACACAAAGCTCGCCCGCATCGCCGTTGAGCGCTCCCTCGGCAAGGGCGAAGGCCATCGCTTCGTGCACGCCAAGGCCATCCGCGTCACCACCGAGAAGCACACCTGGGAGCTGGTAGGCTCCCCCAACCTCACCGCCGCGGCCCACGGGGGATGGCGTGCCACCCCGAGCGCCAACATCGAGACCGCCATCCTCACCCGCGGCCCCACCCGCGCTCCGTGGCTTCTGCCCCTCGGCACGACCGACGCCGCCCCGCCCGCCGACAGCTCCCACGACGACCTGCGCCCCGCCGGCATCGCCCTGCGTCTGCGCATCTGCTGGGAACCACCGATCCACGCCGAGGCGCGGCTCCCGGAAGGTGAGTCCCACACCCGCGTCCACATCGGCCCCGGCGTGCAGACCTCACCCCCCACGGCCCGCCTCGAGCTCGACCTCCCCACGGCCGGCGCCTGGCACCCCCTCACCGAGGACCAACTCGCACAGCTCCAGGAGGAGCTGCAGGCGACCAACGTGCTCACCGCCTGGACCGGCGACGAAGCCCCCCGCGCCTTCCTCGTCGAGGAGCACGGCCTCGCCTTCCGCGCGAGCCGGGTCTTCGCCGAGCTCACCCCCGCCGACATCCTCGCCCACTGGGCCCTGCTCTCGCCGGAGCGCCGCGCCGCCCACGTCGAGGCCATCCTCGGCACCGCCAACCTCGATGGCGAAGCCCCCGTCGACCCGGTCGCCCCCGCCCGTCGCACCTGCACCTTCTTCGACGACACCGCGGGCCTGCTCCACGCCTTCCTGATGCTGGGCGAGCGGCTGCAGCGCGCCCTCGACGACGGCACCCCCACCGTCCTCACCGACATCCTCCTCGGCGAGCGCCACGACAGCCTCGGCACCCTCCTGGACAAGGTCGTCGACGAGCAGGCCGAGGACCCGGTTCGCCGGGTGCTCGTCGCCGAGTCGTCGCTCGCACTCCTCGAGCGCTTCACCGGCCAACCGGCCGTCGCCGACCACCCCGAAGCCTGCGGCACCCTCCGCGACCGCATTCGCACGGTCGCCGACGCCTGGACAGCCCTCGACCTCGGCGAGGACGGCGATGCCTTCCGCCGCTGGTTCTGCGAACAGTGGGGGTCGCCATGGAGCGCCTGAGCCGCAACGAGGTGGCCTCCGCCGTCGACTTCGCCGGGGGGCGCCGCGCCCAGCCCGGCGAGCGCGTGCCCGGCGGCGACCACTGGGCCCGCATGGCGGACCGGCAGCTCGACGGGGCCACAGCCCTGTACAACCGCCTCGCCGACCGTCGCATCGCGTGGCTGTCGGACGAGGTCGGCATGGGCAAGACCTTCATCGCCCTCGCCGTCGCCGCCCTCGTGCGCCGCCAGCAGCCCGACGCCCGCATCCTGTTCCTCTTGCCCAGCAGCCGCCTGCAGCCCAAGTGGGAGATGGAGCGCCTCCGCTTCAGCCGCGGCCTGTGGCGGCCCGAGGACCACGTCGTGCGCGACGACCACGGCCGCCCCGTGCGCCCGCTCGTCAAGCCCAGCAACCTCAAGGACCTCGCCGCAGAGATGGTCATCGACCCCGACCGCGACGTCCTCGCCGCCCTGTCGGCCTTCTCCATGCCCCTGTCCAGCCGAGACCAGCAGAAGAGCTGGCGCTCCGCCTGGCAGGACCTCGCCACCCTATCGGGCCACCTCCCCCGCAAGCTCCCAGCCGATGTCTACCGCGACAAGGGGCTCTTCAAGCGTGTGTTTGCCGCCGCCCTGAACCTCCTGCTCCCCACATTCGACCTCGTCGTCTGCGACGAGTCCCACAACCTCCGCCGGGGCGCCCTCCACGGAGCGGCCCGCAACCAGACCGTGGCCGCCGCACTGGGGGGCCGCCGCAGCGACGACGCCCCGCTCCCCTGGAGGGCCCCCCCACAGGAGCGCGTCACCCGCCTGCTCTGCCTCACCGCCACGCCCGTCGAGACCGACTTCGCCGAGATGGCACGCCAGGCCGAGGTCTTCGGCTTCCACCCCGACCGCGCGGACCTGCCCCCTGCGGTCCGCGCCGACCTGGCCGCCCTCGCCCAGACCGACCAGTCCGGCGACACCCGGAAGGACGTGGCCCGTCGCTTCGTCGTGCGCCGCATCCAGGAGCTCCACCCCACCACCGGCGCCGAGGGCAAGACTAAGAACCAGTACCGGCGGGAGTGGCGTGCCGGGGGCCTCGTGACCCACGACGAGCCCCTCGCCACACCGTCGGCCCGCGAGCGCCTCATGGTCGCCCTCGTGCAGAAACGGGTGCTGCAGACCCTTCACCAGGCCGGAGCCCAGCCCGACGGCACCTTCCTGCCCAGCTTCCAGATGGGCATGCTCTCCTCCTTCGAGTCCTTCGACCAGACCATCGCTGGCCGGGTCGACAAGGAGAAGCCGGTCTACGACGGCGAAGAACAGACCCACGACGTCAACGAGCGCAAGGGTGTCGACTCCCGCGCCGTCGACGCCATCTGCGCCAGCTACCGAGAGCGCTTCGGCACCGCCCCGCCCCACCCGAAGATGAACCAGGTCGCTGCCTCCCTGGCCGAGCGGGCCCTGGCAGGCGAGAAGTCCCTGGTGTTCGTCCGCCGCGTCCGCACCACCGAGGAGCTCGCCGCCAAGGTCGCCGAACATATGGACGACGCCCTCATTCGGCATGTCCGGGAGCGTGCCCCCGCGTCCCTCCATCCGGCCCTGGATGCCAACGTCGGGGCCTACCGAGCCCAGCGCCGCCGCGCGGATGCTCCCCGCCCCGTCGCCACCGACGACGACGCCCGCGAGGACGAAGGCGGTGCCGACACCTGGTTCGCATGGTGCTTCCGAGGCACCGGCCGCGAAGACCACCAGCTCGGCTCTGGGCTTCGGCAGCGGGTCTTCCAGCGGCCTGCCCATCCCTGGTCGTTCTTCTTCTACGACAACCACGTCCTCTGGCTCTTCGACGATGACCCGGACGCCCTCAGGCACTGGGCCACCGCCCACGGCGAGGCCCTGGAGCGGGGCGCCCGACGCTGGCTGCCGCAGGTCGAGAAGCCGGGACACCGGCACCGCTACGAGGCGTGGCAGGCGGCGGCCCTCGAGCGGCTCTCCCAGCAGTCCCCTGACGGCCCGCGCGCGAAGCTGGCGGGCCGCGTCCTCGACGCCCTCTACACCCAGCGCAAGACCCCCTTCGAGGGCCCCATCGGCACCACGGACCGCATCCTGCTCGAGCCCTTCTTCGTGCGTCTCCGCCGCTCCAGCCTCTGCGACACGCTGTGGCCGTCGGGCGCCGACCACCCCTCCCCCGAGGGAGACGCCCTCGTCGACCGCGAGCGTCGCCGGGAGCTCCTCGCCTCCACCATGCGACTCGGCCGCAGCTTCGTCGACCTCTGGCTCTGCGCGGTGCAGCTGGCGGACGGACTGGACGTGCCGGCCCCGTTCGCGACCGACCACCTGGCTGAGCTCGGCGACCGCATGCTCCAGCTGCTCGACGCCCAGTCCCGCGGTCCGCGACGGCAGAATGCGTGGCACGAGCTCTCCCAGGTCGCCGAGCACCACGAACTCCTCCTCGAGCTTAACTTCCCCGACGTCTCCGACCGGTGGACCGACTGGACCGCCTACTTCGGCAACGCCCTGTCCACCCAGTCGCCCGTTCTGGGCATGCACGGCGGAAGCCGCTCCGAGCGGGCGATGACCCAGTTCCGCATGCCCGGCTACCCCATGGTCCTCGTGGCTACCGACGTCCTCCAGGAGGGCGTCGACCTGCACACCTTCTGCGCCCGCGTCGTCCACTACGGCATCGCCCACACCAGCTCCGCCACCGAGCAGCGCACCGGTCGCGTCGACCGCATCGGCGGCCTCGTCCACCGCCGCTTCGGACCGGACGACGACAGCAAGCTCCAGGTCCACTACCCCCACCTCCGGGACACCATCGAGCCGCTGCAGCTGCGCGTCCTCTACGAGCGCATGGACCGCTTCCTGCGCCTGGTCCACGACGGCCTGGGTTCCGTCGACCAGGAGAGCTCCCGCATCGAGCTCGACCGCTCCATCCACGGCGAGCAGGCCTACCCCGAGCCACCGAGCGAGCGGCTCAAGACCGCCTTCGATGTGCAGCCTGCGGACCACGAGGGCACCGGCACCCTACGTGCCGTCGGTGCCCTGTTCTCCGACCACACCGTCATCCTCGAGGCCCTTCGGTCCCTGGTTCCGGGCACGGCCTACCACGAACAGAGAGGGCTCTGGCACGGCGAGGCATGGGTCGAAGGCGACGACGTCGTCGACGAGGAGGCCCCCGGCGCCCGCCGCCAGCCCTTCACCGCGGAGCTGCGCACCGCACGGGCCGGTGGACGTCGACTGCTGCGGGTGGTCAGCCCTATCGGTGTTGTCGACCTGTCGGACGGGCGAACAGCCGGCAAGGTCCTACGGCTGGCCGGCACCTGCTCTCCGGGGGTCCGCATTCGGGCCGCATCCCGCCACGGCCTGCTGCGAAGCGCACCCAACCGGCAGCCGCTGCTCGAGGTGTGTGTCGATGTCGAGATGCAATGTGCGGAAGGAGCTCCCGACCGCGTCCGAGACGCCCTTCAGCGCGCCGTGACCCACGCGGACTACTACGAGGTCGAGCTCCTCGGTGCAGAGCACGACCTCCCTTCCGGGGAGTGGACCCTATGACCCTCGCCGAGCTCCGCCGCGCCCTGAGCCAAGCGCACCCACATTGGCGCGTCAGCCCTGCAGGTCGACTGGTCGTGGATGTGCCGTTGGGCCATCGCCATCATCGTGTGCGGGTCCGTGAGGAGGACGGCTGGTGGGCCATCGAAGCGCGTGCTTGCCACATTCCGGATCTGGACGAGCCGCCGAAAGTTGGCGACCTGGCATTGCAGCTGCTTCAGGCCAGCCACGATGCGGAGGGGCTCTCCTTCCTGAGGGAGGAGGACTGGGTCATCGTGCGTGCCGGCTCTCCTCCCGATGCGGAGGTCGACGAAGTCGCGACGACGGTCCGGTATGTGGCAAGGACTGCGGACCGGTGGGAGCTCCTATGGACGGGCCGGGATGTACTCTAGCGATCAGGAGGAGCGAAGTGGGCATCGAAGCGAACGGAGTCTGCCCCCAATGCGGCGCACGCGGCGATGGCCTCGTCTTCGGGGCACCCAGGGCCGGAATGTGGCCCATGGAGTGGCGAACGTATGTGTGCGACCACTGCGACCGCCTCCAGTCGGTCCGGATGGTGGTGCCACTGCAGCTGCTACGAGCGGTGGTCGAGCGGGGTGAGGCCCCTCCTCCATATCGGGCGACCGAGTTGCCCCAGACCGTTCAAGACCTGGCCTCCCTGCTGCTCACCGCCAAGCAGTGGCCAAACTGTTCACGGTGCAGGAAGCAGCTCCGTGGGAGGGCACGGCGGGAGCCTTGTTGTCCCCGATGTGGTTCGGCCCTCGAGGTCGAGGTGACCCACGAATGGGGGTAGGCCTCAGAAGCTGTTGCGTATCCGCGAGCCACCGGTCTCGACGCGGTTGTCCGATCGCACATGCGGTTCCCGTCTACCTTCTCACCCAGCGAGAACCAATGCCCCTCTTCGTCCCAGTCCTCATCGGTGCCGTCGTCGTCGCCAGCGGCGGCTACGGCCTCAAGAAGAGCGCCGACGGCGCCTCCACTCTGTGGCGCGCCCGCAGCCTGCAGGCCTCCGCCCAGGCCCGGTACCGGCGCTCCTCCAAGGCCCTCGAGTCCGACCGCGTCCGGACTGAGAGGGTCGCCGAGACCTACGGCGCGGCGAAGATCGACGCCCTTTCCGGCCCGATCCAGGCCTTCCTCGACCTCCTCGCCGCCCTTCAGCGTCGCGGCAGC
>Ga0213839_1001070_pt1 | contig 20132 bp, 14 predicted proteins | sample SWPATP21_FD_160075 | JGI IMG/M metagenome (GOLD analysis project Ga0213839, IMG submission 160075) | Coastal seawater microbial communities from Marineland, Florida, United States - SWPA TP2 #1 | ecosystem: Environmental > Aquatic > Marine > Coastal | place: USA: Florida | collected 2016-08-14
CGGCTGGGGCAGCGTGGGCTGCGGTGCGGCGGCGGCCATCGTGGCCTGGGCTGCCTGCACGATGCTCGGGGGGGCGCCCCGCTGCTGCAGGCACTGCACGTCGGCCGTGGTGAACTTCGTGCCGCTGCCCTTCATGGTGTTGATGACGATCTCGTCGGGGACGTTGACCGACACCATGTTCATGACGTCGTCGCAGGACATGGCCGAGGCCACGCTGGGGGCCACGAGGAGGGCGAGGGGGAGGGTGGCGCGACGGATGCGCTTCAGGAAGGACATCACTTCATCCCGGGGAAGAAGAAGGAGGCGCTGGCCATGATGGTGAAGTTGTTCTTCATCTCGAGGGTCGTGGACTCGATGACCTCGATGTAGGACAAGCCGCGACCTTCGAAGCGGAAGGCGAAGGCCTCCGAGAAGATGATGCGCGCTCCGACCCCGTAGTTCAGGGTGGGGTGGAACTGCGACTGGGTCGCGATGGCGGCTTCGTTCTGGTCTTCCTCGATGAGGTCGATCTGGTCGGCGGTGTTGACGATGCCAGACCCGAACAGGCCGAAGATGTCGAAGTTGACGATGTTGCCCTGGCCCACGGCGACCTTGCCGTAGATGGGGGAGAACTGGAAGTTCGCGTTCGCGTAGAACTGGATCTTCGAGATGTCCGGCGTCACTTCGTTGTTGTTGATGATCTGGTCGGTGATGGGCTTCCAGTCACCGGTGCCGAAGTCCGGCGAGTAGACGCCGTTGGCCTCGACCGCGAAGATCTCGGTGATGTGGTACGCGAAGTGGCCACCGAGGAGGTAGCGGTTCACGAAGGGGTCGTTGGTGACGAAGCCGAGGCCCACGCCCCCTTCGTAGCGACCGAGCTTCATGAAGGACTTGCGCTGCAGCGTCTGGATGACCCGCTTCTTCTTCTGGGCCTGGGGGAGCTGGATCTCCTCGTTGGCCGCATCCGAGAGCAGCTGCTCCCGCTCCTGGGCCACGGTGGGCTCCGCGGAGGTGGGGTCGTCGTCGCCGAAGATGTCGTCCGGCAGGTCGGTCTCGCTCTGGGCGAGGGCGGGAGCCGAGAGGCCCAGGAGGCCCACGGTCGCGATGGAGAACAGGGTGGGACGCATGAGGGCCTCCATCAGTACACGTACAGGCGCGGCTTCATCTTCGGGAAGAAGAAGCCGAGGCCGGCCGACATGACGAAGTTGTTGTAGAGCCGCTGCTCGGCGACGGGGACATCGGGGTCGTACTGGGGCTTGTTGTCGACGTAGAAGGCAGAGCGCGCGTCGAGCTTGAGGGCCATGAACTGGTTGAGGAAGAAGTTGGCACCGAGCCCGACGCTGGGAGCCACCTTGACCTCGTTCTCGACGACCTGGAGGGCGAGGATGTCGCCGACCGCCCGCTGCTCCTCGGTGGCGGCCTCGTCGTAGGTGGCGACGTAGTTCCGCTTCGAGACGATGCCGGCGCCGAGGGAGCCGTAGAGGTCGAAGTTGAGGACCGTCTCACCGACGAGGTTGATCTTGCCGTAGATCGGCGCCCAGGAGACGCCGAAGGTGGCGGCGAGCTGCACCTTGTCGAAGGGCTGCTGGAAGGGCTTGCGCTCCACCGGCTGGCCGCCCGGGGTGAATTGCTGGACGTTGCCGTTGCCGTTGTAGGCGCGGTCGAGCAGGACGGCGGTGAGCTGCTTGACGTCGCCCTCGTTGCCGTCCGGCGAGAAGCCCACCTGGCCCTGGGCAGCGAGGGTCTCGGTGAAGTGGTACGACAGGTTCGCGCCGCCGACGAGCCGACGAGCGAAGGCGTTGTTCGGGACGTACCCGAAGAACGGCGCCACCTCGAAGCGGCCCTGCTTCAGGAAGAAGCGGTTGCGGACAGCGTCGCGGTCGGTGCTCGGCTCCCGGAAGGAGTCGAGGGCTTCGAGCCCGGGGCTGTCATCGTCGGCAGCGTGGGCGGGGGCCGCACCGATCAGGGGCAGGCCAATCGAGACCGCGGCGGCGGCTGCCAGAGCGCGGACCTTTCGCGCGAAACCGCGGTTTCGGCGGGGACCGGCGGTGGGGCCGATGTTGCGAGGCAAGGGGTTCATCCAACCTTCTCCGGAGAAACGGCAGGTCGTCGGGGGATCCTGCAGCGGCGGGACCATAGCACGCAGGCGGCGGATCGGCCGCTCCGAACGGGGTCCGCGGCGGGTGGGGCGGCTGGAATCGATGGAAGGCCGGTCATCGGATGCCGGTCACCGACGTGTCAAGTGTTTGTCCACGACCTTCACGATCGAGGAAGGCGGCCCCCCATGGCGCTGTTCACCAGCCGGTCAACGCACCACGTAGCGCTGGATCCAGAAGGCCTGACCTCCGCGACGGTCCCGTAGCACCGCGTACCAGGTGCCGGTGGCTCCCGACTCTGCCGGCGCGTTCCAGGTGGCGTCCAGGTAGGGGTAGAGGGTGACCTCTTCGGCCACCTCGCCGCCGGTGCTGTACCAGGCGACGTAGGGCTCCTCGATGCGCTGCTCCTCCTCCCCGTCGGAGTTGACGAAGACGTAGGCCTCACGAGCGCCGTCGGGGAGACGGACCCCCAGCTCGTAGGGCTGCTCGGCGTCCACCTCGATCACCGCACCCGGCGGAACCTCCACATCGTCGACCGTGAAGGTGCGGATGCCGGGGTTGCGGTTCGGGGTGAGGGCCTCGCTCACCACCAGCCGCTTGTAGGCGACCTCCACCTCGTTGAAGTCCAGCTCGGGTGCATCCGAGGAGGTGCCGGCCAGCAGCTCGTCGGGGAGGGCGGTGAGCTGGACGTTCACGTAGCTCCCCTCCACCCGCTCCTCCTCGTCCAGGTCGTCGAGGAGGTCGGCCGGGGCGGTGTAGGCCGGCGGCAGTCCGGGCTCGAAGCCGATGAAGCCGAGCTCGGCCAGCTCGTCGGGGCCCAGCTCCTCGATGTCGAGGCTGTCGAAGTCCACCACGCAGCCGAAGCCGTTCCCCGCGTCGTCGACCGGACAGGCGAGCCACAGCTTCGACAGGCCGCCGTCTTCGGGCTGATCGGCGTCGGGGGTGGCCAGGAGCGCGGAGAACGTCGCTCGCTCCCCCGGACGGATCTCCGGAGGCTCCGCCACCACCGACAGCACGCGGGTCCGGTCCACGAGCCAGGTGGGGGAGAGGTCGCGGGGGCGGGGGTACTTGTCGTTGCCGATGACGCAGCTCGTGGCGAGTGCGCAGACCAGGGCGATGGGAAGGCGTCGGCTCATGGGAAGAACTCCGCCTCGATGCCGATGTTGGGGATGAACGGGAGCCCGCGTACGTAGGCGTACTCGCTGTAGTCGTAGTTGTAGAGCGTGAACTCGGGGTTGACGCCCCGCACCACGTTGAGCAGGTCGACGTAGGCCTCGAGCTGCCAGGACTTGAAGGTGAAGCGCTTGTCGGCCCGGAGGCTGGTCTGCACGAAGGGGGGCAGCCGGTCCGAGTTCTCCTGACCCACGGCGAAGCCGTTGTAGAAGTCGGCGTCCGCGTCGTAGACGCCAGCGTTGTAGGGGGAGAACGGGTTGCCGGTGACGTACTGGACCTGGGCGCTGACCCCGAAGTCGTGGGGGAGGTCGTAGCCCCCCTGGGCCGACAGGATGTGGGTCTGGTCGAAGTCGAAGCGAATCCAGCAGTCCCCCGTGCCGAGGATGTCGTTGCCGTCGGGGTCGGAGCAGGTCGACGGGTAGTCGTTCCGCACCGAGCGGGACAGGGTGTAGGAGATCCAGCCGAAGAAGCGGTTGACCGGGTCGTGGCGAAGGATGACCTCCGTGCCGTAGGCGCGCCCGAGCCCCTCGTTCACGAAGGGGTTGCTGCCGAAGCCGGTCCATGCCTCGTTGAACACGATCTGGCGGTCCATGGAGCGGTAGAAGACGTCGACGTTGTAGTGGACGGCCTGGTTGATCCGCTGCTCGAAGCCCACGCTGCTGGACCAGCTCCGCTCGTAGCCGACATCGGCAGCCGTGCCGACACCGACGGCCTCCTGGGGCTGTGGAGGCTGGTGGTAGATGCCGGTGGCACCCTTCACGGCAAAGCGCTCGGGGACGACCTCGAAGCGGGTGAGCACCCGGGGGTCGAGGGACTGCACCACCGAGGTCTGGCGCCCACCGTCGCCGGCGACCTCGCCTCCCGTCACCAGGTAGGTGGTGTTGAGCCGGACGCCGGGGGTGAGCAGCCAGCGCTCCCGCTCGGCGAGGGGGCGGAGGTTGACCTTGAGGAAGGGGTCGGGGGACCAGAAGCTGCCACGGCCGTCGAAGCCCACCGGCTCCCGCTCGGCGAGGGGGTCGTCGGCTGCCTCGAAGTTGACGGCGCTGGCGAAGTCGAACCACCACGTCCCGCCGTAGAAGTCGAAGCCGGGGATGAGCTCCACGCCTTCGTGGGGCGCCCACTCCAGCTGGCCTCGCACGTTCCCGAGCCACGTGCCGTTCTCGATGGTGAAGTCGCTGCCGAGACCCAGATCCGAGGTGTCGATGCCCACGGACGGCGTGAAGTCGAGAGCGAGGGTGTCCGAGAACTCCTTGCGCCAGCGACCGACGATGCGGTGGGAGTTGTACTGGATGCCGAGGTCACCCTGGGTGTCCTGATCGGCTCCCTGGGCGACGTCGTCCGGGGTGGCGACGGTGAGCTTGTCGTCGAAGCCGTACACGAAGATCGACGCCTGGGTGTCGCCCTCGAGCTGGGGGGCCCACTTGAACTGGTAGTCCCAGTAGCGAGGCTTGATGGTGAAGCCCGTGCCCCCGGTGAAGATCGGGATGAACACGTCGATGTAGGAGCGACGGGCCCCCGCCGCGATGCCGTGCTTCTTCTCCTTGCCGACCTTGCCCTCGAAGAAGAGCTGGGAGTCGAGGATGTCGGTTCCCCACACGAGCTTCGGGTCGTCGCCGAAGTCCCGCTTGGTCTTCACGTCGATGGTGCCGCCCATCGTGCGGCCGTACTGAACGCCATAGCCGCCGGGGAGGTAGTCGACGGAGTCGATGAGCTCGGGGGAGATGACGGAGGTGGTGCCGGTCAGGTGGTAGATGATCGGGATGCGGACCCCGTCGACGTAGACGCCGCTGTCTTCGGGGTTGGCGCCGCGGATCACGAGCAGTCCGGTGCCGAACGGGGTTCGGGCGGCTCCCGGGAGGGTCTGGATCACCTTGACCGGGTCGCCGAAGGTGCCTGGCACCCGCTTGATCTCCTCGATGGTGAGCGTGTAGCGGGTGACCTCCTCCTTCTCCCGTTCGCCCACGACCACGAGCTCCTCGGACAGCCCCGACTTCGTCATCCACAGCTTGACGTCGGTGCGCTCGCCGTCGACGACCTGCACCTCGGTCTGCTCGACCTTGTGGCCCCCGTGGACCAGGCGGATGGTCTGGAGTCCCGACGGGACACCCCTCAGCTCGAAGCGCCCCTCGGCGTCGGTCGTGGTGGTGAGCTCGATGGGCTCGCCGCCTTCTTCCTCGGGGGGGAGTCGGACGCTCACCGAGACCTCCGCCAGGTCGTTGCGGGTCGCCATCTCCTTGACGACGCCGCTCAGGTTGACGGGGAGGACGACGTTGCGCTCGATCTGGAAGGTGTAGGTGTAGGGGAAGGTGGCGTCGACCGGACCGGCCTCCGTGCGGGCGGGGTTCCAGCTCCAGGTCGGGATCGCCGCCAGCAAGGCCTGGCTGAACACCTCGCCGTCGCTCTCCAGGATCTCGGTGGCACCGATCGTGCCGTCGGCGAGGAGTCCGATGCGGACGACGACCGTGGCGGTCTCGACCTCCGGAGGGACCGTGGCCAGCGCGGCGTCGGACAGGACCGGCTCGACGTAGCTGTCGGGGTCGATCGACGGCATGATGGTGATGGGCAGGTCCTCGGGGACGGGGGCTTCCGACGGCGCTTCGGGCGCGTCAGGACCCGCTACCGCCTGGCCCGCGGCGACGGCGGCGAGGGCGATGAGCAGCACAATACGGCGTGTCAGGGATTCGGTCCCCATCGGCGTCGGCATTCCTCCCGACCTGTGCTTAGCGCATGTGGGCCGGCCGGTCCTGTGACGGTGTGTCGCCGCTCCATCAGCGGTCCACATGGCCGACGGCTGGCCACGCCGCCGGCCTCCCGGCTCCGAGCTCGACCCGGAGGGGAGCAGGGAGGCCGAGGGCCAGACGAAAGTGGAGGCGCCACCCGGATTCGAACCGGGGCATAGAGGTTTTGCAAACCTCTCCCTTAACCACTTGGGTATGGCGCCAGGACGCCAGCCGCTTATCTCCGTGTGTCGGCGCGTCAAGGGGCGCGGTGGGGGAGGGCGCGTGCTGGCGGTGGTGGTCATCGCGAAGGACGAGGCGGACAGAGTCGGTCGCTGCCTGGCTTCCGTCGCATGGGCCGCCGAGCTCCTCGTGCTGGACAGCGGCAGTCGGGACGGGACGACGCGGATCGCACGGGCCCACGGCGCTCGGGTGGTCCACACCGACTGGCCGGGCTTCGGACGGCAGCGGAACCGAGGCATGACCCTCGTCAGCAGCCCGTGGGTCCTCTTCCTCGACGCGGACGAGTGGCTCGAGGAGGACGCGCGGGCCGAGGTCGAGGCCGTCGTGGCCCAGGATCGGGTCCGGGGTGCCCGACTCCGGCGAAGGACCCGGTGGCTGGGGCGTCCCCTCCGGCACGGTCGCACCTACCCGGATCGACAGCTGCGTCTGGCCCGTCGAGACCACGCGCGCTGGACCACCCCACGGGTTCACGAGCGACTCGAGGTGAACGGAGCGGTGGTCGATCTCACCGGGCACATCGGGCACGCGCCCTACCGGCGCCTGTCCGAGCACCTCTCCACGGTGTCCACCTATGCGGACCTCGCGGCCCGGGATCTGGCCGACGACGGCCGACAGGGCACGCTGGTCGACGTCGCGCTCCGCCCGCCGCTACGATTCGTGGATGCCTATCTGCTTCGAGCAGGTTTCCTCGACGGTGGCGCGGGTCTGGCCGTTGCGACGCTGGGTGCGCTGTACACCGGCAGGAAGTGGGGGACGCTGTGGCGCAGCGGGGGCTGAGGATCGGGGTCGTCGTGGGGACCTACGGGCCCGGGCAGGGGTCCGGTGGGCAGGCCTGGCTGTTGGTGCGGGGACTCGAGGAGCGAGGCCACCAGGTGCGGGTGTGGAGCCGCACCGGCCCGAGCCACGGCCGCCTTCCTCGGGGCCGCGGAGCGCTCTTCGGAGGGCGACGGCTCCTGGGGGACCCCGATGTCGACGTGCTGATGGCCTTCGAGCGACTCCCTGGGGCCGACGTGGCGCGCGTGGGGGGTGGCGTCCACGGCGCGTGGCTCGACGCCGCACCCGACCTCGTCCGACAGTGGCGCTTCCGGCGTCGGGATCGCAGGGAGGCCCGCCTGGATCGGCTGGTCGCACGCAGTGCTCGGGTGGTGGTCGCCAACGCCGACCGCGTGGCTGCGGAGGTGCGGGCGTTCCACCAGGTGCCGGCGCGACGCGTACGACGCATCCGCAACGGCGTCGACCTCGTCCGCTTCGCGCCCGATCCGGACCTGCGGCGGCACCTGCGGGCCCAGGCGGGGGCGCGGGGCCGGGTCGCTCTGTTCCTGGCCCATGGCGGTCGCCGCAAGGGGATCTCGGTGGCCCTCGAGGCCTTCCGGAGAGCCTCGGGGCCGGCGGACCAGCTCTGGGTGGCCGGGGAGGGCCTGCGGGGCTTGCCGACGTGGGCCCGCGCCCTCGGCGCCGTCGACCCGGCTCGGGTGCTGCCGGCCGTCGACGTGCTGCTGCACCCGACCCGCTACGATCCCAGCGCCAACGCGGTCCTGGAGGCCCTCGCAGCGGGCGTTCCGCCGGTCACCAGCGGCCGCGACGGTGCCAGTGAGCTGCTGACCGACCGTCGGCTTCGGGTCGCCGACCCCACCGATGTGCAAGGGTTCACCGAGGCGCTGCGTTACGCCTGGGACGCTCCCACACCGGAGCGCTGGCGGCAGCTGGCCACGCCCTGGCCCGCTTCTCGCATGGTGGACGAGACGGAGGCGCTGCTCAGGGAGCTGGCGCCGAGGAGGTCCTTCGATGGCTGAGGCGCAACAAAAGGGATGCATGGGGAGCTGCCTCGGCCGGCTCGTCTCCCTGGGCATGGCCGGCGGACTCACCGGGCTCGGCGTCGCCGCCGTCGCCCTGCTGGCCGCTGCCGGCGGGGCCGCGTGGTCCTACCAGCACTACATCGTCGAGAATCCCGGCGCCCACCTCGACCGCGAGAACATCGACGCGATCATCGCCCAGGAGACCCCGGTCCTCTACGGCGACGGCGTCACCCCCGTGGGCGTCTTCTTCGACGAGGAGCACCGCCAGCACGTCTCCTTCCAGGAGCTGCCGATGGCCTACACGATGGGCATCGTCGCAGCGGAGGACGGCGGCTACTGGAGCCATCCCGGCATCAACGTGAAGGGCATCGCGCGGGCGATGAGGGACAACCTGATCGCGGGCAACGTGGTCGCAGGCGGCAGCACCCTCACGCAGCAGACCGCCAAGAACATCTACTACCGTCCGGATCGGAGCGTGAAGGCCAAGCTCATCGAGCTGGTCAACGCGCTGAAGCTGGAGGCTCACTACTCGAAGGAGGAGATCCTCGAGCTGTACGCCAACCAGTTCCACGTCACCGGGAACGGACGCGGGCTGGGCATCGCGGCACGTCACTTCTTCGACAAGGACGTCGCCGATCTGGGGACGCTGGAGTCGGCCTTCCTGGCAGGCCTCGTGAAGGCGCCCGCCTACTACGACCCCTTCTACGGTGACGAGGCCCGCCGCGAGCGCGCCCGGGAGCGTGCCCACACCCGCACCCGGTACGTCCTCCAGCGCATGCTCGACGAGCCCATCGAGCACCTGGCCGGTCCGCCGTCCGACGGCACCAAGGCTGGCGACGAGGCCTTCCATGCGCGCCTGATGGCAGCAGGCCGCATCCGGGAGGAGGCCCGCACCCTCCTCGACGATGGCTTCGAGCTCCCCTTCAAGCGGGGCTCGTTCCGCTACGACTCCTCCGCGGTGCTCGACGAGGTGGCGCGACGACTCGAGGAGCCGCCGTTCAAGGAGCTCCTCGCCAGCGAGGGGATCGAGGACCCGGCCACGGCCGGCCTGCAGATCATCACCACCCTCGACCCCGCGGTCCAGCAGGAGGCGGCGTACGGACTGTGGCACCACCTGACCGAGGTCGGCACGTGGATGGAGGCCCTCGGTCCAGATGCCTTCCTGCTGGAGGGGCACTCCGGTCCCCGTTTCGACCCGGACCATCCCCCAGCGGCCCATCGCTACCGGGTGGGACGGATCGCCTCCCATCAGGAGGGCGGCCTCGTCCTCGATCTCGGGGGCCACCCGTGCACCGTCGACCGGGATGCCATCGTTCGGGTCGCGGTAGCCTCCGAGCGTGGACGGGTGGGCAGCAAGACCGCCAAGGCCTCCACGGCCAAGGTCGACGCCTTCGTGGCGGCTCTTCCCGACGACGGCGTCGTCCTGGCCAGTGTCCGCGAGGTTCGTGCCGTGGACGGGGAGCCGAAGGCCTGGTGCGACCTCGAGGTCCGTCCCGAGCTCCAGGGCGCCAGCATCGTCCTCCAGGACGGCCAGATCCGCGCCATGGTGGGGGGCAACGACAACCGGAACTTCAACCGGGCGACGGCGCTGCGCCAGTACGGCTCGACCTGGAAGCCCCTCGTGTTCCACGCCGCCCTGCAGCTGGGGTGGTCCCCCGAGGACACCCTCGACAACCGACGCAACATCTTCCCGTTCAGCACGACCTTCTACGCGCCACGTCCCGACCACACGCCAGCCCCCGAGGTCAGCATGAGCTGGGCGGGGGTCAACAGCGAGAACCTCGCGTCGATCTGGCTGCTGTACCACCTCACCGATCGTCTGGACGGGGAGCAGGTGCGGGCCCTCGCCCAGTCCCTCGACCTGGCCCGTCGCCCGGACGAGGCCGAGGAGGCCTACCGCACCCGCATCCAGAAGGCGGGCGTGCTCCCCACGCGGTCTCGGGTGGCCGAGGCCCTCTTCCTCCAGGCCCGACAGGAAGTGCTCGCCAGTCCGGAGGCCCTCCAGCACCCAGAGGACGAGCTGGCCCTCCAGAGCCTGCTCTACGGCTGGGGCTACCAGCGCGAGCGCAGCCGGGCCGAGCGGGAGGGGCCATCGACCCGCGCCTGGAAGCTGACCGCCCTCGACAACAACTGGCTGACCCTGCGGGGGCGTCTCGAGACCTGTCGCGCCCAGCACGAGGCGCTGGCCAAGGCCTTCCACGATCGGGAGGCGCCGCTCGCCTCCGACGTTCCAGACCTCACGGTATTGGTCGACGGGCCCGAGGAGGGCTCGGACAAGCCCACACTGAAGGTCGCCTGTGGGGCGATCCCGGAAGGCTATGTCGTACCGGACGAGGCCTTCGTGGAGGCCCAGGGCTGGCGCAAGCCGCTGCTACCGGGGCTCTTCGACCCCTTCGCCACGCCGGACCCGCCCACGACGGGGCCCGGCACCCCCACGGCTCCCGCGTCCGAGCCCGAGCCGAAGAAGCGCCGCTGGCCCTGGAGCCGCCCAGAGCCCACCGCCGAGGCGCCGGCCCCTCCCGAGCCCGAGCCGACCGAGCGCACGCCCTTCGGCCGCCTGTCCTTCGCCGACGTCCGCATCGAGGACCGCGTCCATGCCTCGACCCTGGAGGCCGTGGACAAGGTGCTGGAGCGACGCCAGCTGGCCCTGGACCTGCAGGAGGACGTCGACCTGTACGGCCCCGAGGTCCTCTACTGGTTCCAGGACTTCCGGGTGCTGCTCTCCCTTCGCTACCTGACGAGTCTCGCCGAGCAGTACGGCGTCCAGACCGAGCTGCAGCCCGTGTTGTCGCTGCCCCTCGGCGCCAGCGAGATCACCCTGGAGGAGTCGGCGAGCGTCTACCAGGGCCTGGTGAGCGGCAAGGCCTGGTCGGTGCCGGGCGTGGGAAGGAAGGGCGTGATCGAGCCCATCCAGACGCCGTCGGCCCTGATCGCCGAGATCCGGGATGTCGACGGCAACGTCCTCTACCGAGCCACCCCCGAGCCCGTCGACGTCGCGACGGAGACCACGGCCCACCTCACCGCCGACATTCTCCGGAACGTCGTGCAGCACGGCACGGGGCGCCGTGCCCACGGCACGGTCACCGCCCACGGCGTCGACATTCCGGTGGGCGGAAAGACCGGCACCACCAACGACTTCAAGAACGCGGCGTTCCTCGGCTTCGTTCCGGCGACGGGGGAGGGAGGCTTCGTGGTCGAGGGGGCCTGGGCCGTCGGTGTCTACGTCGGCTACGACGACAACCGGCCCATGTCCAACGGTCGCATCCGCCTCGCAGGGGCCTCGGGGGCCCTGCCCGCCTGGATCGTCGCGGCGGGGGGGGCGGCGGACGTCGCGGCACGTGACGCAGAGAAGGGTGCCCAGTTGAACCTCGGGCCGGATCTGGTCCGGCTCCCGGCGGAGCCCCAGACGGGCCTCGTCGCCGCCGACGCGGAGGTGGTCGCCGATGACGATGGGCCCACGGTCCTGGTGCGCCGAGCGTCGGTGGAGCCCCCGCCCGAGGTGGCGTTCGAGCCGCTGCGTCGGCCGCCGCGGATGGCCCCTCGCACGGAGGAGGCGAACGCGGAACGGCGGCGTCGACCGGTGTGGGCGCGGCCCCAGGAAGAAGCTCCGTGACCTGCCGGCAGCGACATGACCGGGGGACCGAGGTATAGGCGGCGCGATGCCCGACCTGCCTCCACGCCTGCATGATGTGCTGTCCGACCCGGACGCGCCGTGGACGTCGCAGATCTCGCCCGACGACGTGGCTGCTACCGGTGCGGCCATGGCCCGCCTCCCCGAAGAGGTGGTGTTGGCGGTCCTGTCGGCGCTGTCCGACCCGGAGCGCGCCCTGTGGGGGCTCGGGGTGATCCGGGCGTGCGAGCTGGTCGAGCGGGCCGGAGGCTCCGTCTCCGGGATGCTGGCCGAGGACGTGGTCGACGTGGCCGATCAGGGGGGCCAGCGCATGGGGGTGGCGGTCGTTCCCATCCCGTCCAACGAGCCTCGCTGGGGCTCGGCGGCCTCCCTGTCGGCCCTCTGCGAGCGCCTCGATCGAACCTTCGCCCATCGCCGCTACGTGCTGTACATCCGACGCCAGCTCCCCGCCGGCATCGACGTCGATGGGATCGCCCGCGCCGTGAGCCTGTGGCTGAGCGCGGTGGAGAGGGGAGAGCGCCACGAGAAGCACGCGGTCTACGAGGACGGCGACATCGCCTTCGAGCTCACCCTCGTCGACGGCAACGGTCAGGGGGGGCCGCGGGTCCTCACGGTGGGGCCCGTCGACGCCCTGGAGCGTCTGGCGGCGGTCGACGCCGAGGTGGTGGAGCTCGCGGTGCAGCTGGAGGAGTCCCTCGGCGAGGTTCCGCTGGTGTTGAGCCTGAGCAGCGACGCCAGCTGGCGCCTTCCCCGCGGCTATATCGAGCAGCTCCTCTACGGCACGGCGGACGTCGTCCAGGCCTCGGCGGGCCACTACGAGGCCAGCTTCCGACCCAACGGCCGCTCCCTCTTCTCGGACCCCGTGTGTCGCTACCTCGCTGGCCTGTGGTGGACCGCCCCCGCCCGCCCCGGCGGCATGGACGCCATCGCCCACGACAATCCCTGGTGCCGTCGCCCCATCGAGCTGACGCTTCCCTGCCGCCGCTTCGCTCCGGTGCCCACCGCGGATGCGGGTGCGGCGGGTGTGGTGACGCTTCGCTGGTGGGGGGCAGGGGCCTCGGGAGCCCTCACGGACAGCCACGACGGGGCCCTCGAGATCACCTCCGGAGACCCGTCATGATGCCTCGCGCCTTCCCCGTCGGCACCGGCTGGATCGAGGTCGTGACGGGCTGCATGTTCTCGGGGAAGACCGAGGAGCTGATCCGACGGCTCAATCGGGCACGCTACGCAACTCAGCGGGTGGTCATGTACAAGCCCGCGGTCGACACCCGCTACGCGGTCGACGACGTCGTGTCCCACTCCGACGCCCGGTACCCCTGCCGCCCGGTCAGCTCACCCGCCGAGATCCTGAAGCTGGTGGGCGACGCCCAGGTGGTCGGGGTGGACGAGGCGCAGTTCTTCGACCTGACGCTCATCGACGTGGTCGAGCGCATGGCCAACGACGGTCGCCGCGTGGTGGTCGCCGGCCTGGACCAGGACTTCCGAGGCAAGCCTTTCGGTCCGATCCCCGGGCTGATGGCCGTCGCCGAGTACGTCACCAAGACCATGGCGGTGTGCATGGTGTGCGGGGCGCCGGCGAACCGGAGCCAGCGCCTGGTGCAGCGCGACGACCAGGTCGTCCTGGGGGCCAGCGACACCTACGAGGCGCGCTGTCGCCTCCACTGGGATCCCGAGCGCTTCGACGCGATGCAGCAGTCCCTCCCCCTCGACGACGCGTGAGCACGCCGTCCGCCCGCTCGTCGCGACCCGCGATCGCCCTGGTGGTCGTGGGTCTGGTGGTCGCCGGCGTGGTCGTGGGACGCTCCTGGAGCCAGGGGGCGGACGGCGACGGCGCCTACGTTCTCGACGCCGACCTCGGGGCCATCCAGCTGCGCCGGCCGGATGTCGGGCAGGCGCTCCTCGCCACGGCACGCCGCGCCTACATGGGGGCGACCGTGGAGGCGGGCGCACTCGGGCCCCTCGAGCCACACCCGGCGGTCGTGTGCGGGACCCGCCCACCTGCGGCACCGGTCTGCCGGCGCGGGGTGTCCGACACCCTCCTGGGCTCGGTGGTGGCGGCGGCCGAGGAGGTCCGCGCTGCGGCCCCCGACGGGCTGCTGGGCTTCACGGTCGACGTCGAGGTTCTCGACGTCGAGGTGTCGTGGTCGAAGCCAGGCCACCGTCGGAGGGATCCGGGGGTGTGGGGGTACCGAGCCGGCGGTGCCGTCGTGCCCCCGGTCCAGGTTCTGACGCGGGGCATCTACGGGGGAGACGCCGAGGACAAGTCGTTTCGGGTCGAGGTGCTCGCGTCCGAGCTGCAGGCCCGCCTTCCCGCTGGCTCGGCCGTCCGCGACGTGAAGACCCTGCCGCTCCATCGCTTCCGCACGGTCGCGTGGACGGAGGACGGTCGCGGCGGAAGCCTCCATACCTACCGAGTCCACCCGTTCTCCCGCCCCGAGATCGGCCCTGACGACCTCGCGCTGAGGGCCGCATGGGCCGCGGATCACCTCGCGAGCACCGTGGAGCCCAACGGCCGGGTTCGCTACCTCTTCGACCCCATCGCTGGAGAGGAGCGTCCCGGGTACAACCTGCTCCGTCATGGGGGCACCACCTACGCCCTCCTGCAGGCCTACCAACGCTTCGAGCACGAGCCCTGGCTCGATGCCTCGGAGGCGGCGATTCGCTACCTGCTGGCCCACAGCCGACGGGACGTCCGCCAGGGGCCGTTCGGGGGAGGCGAGGTCCTGTGGGTCGACGAGTCTCGCTGGATCAAGCTGGGGGGGGCTGGACTCGCCCTGGTGATGCTCACCCAGCACATGCAGGCCACCGGGAGCGACGTGCATCTGGAGGACGCCCGCGCCTACGCACGCTTCCTGGTGAGTCAGCAGCAGGCGTCCGGGGAGTTCGTGTACTTCGCCGACAAGACCCCAGGTGGTCCCGGTCGCGATCGCACCAGCGCCTACTACCCGGGGGAGGCCATCCTCGGCCTGGCTCAGCTGTACGCCATCGACCCGGATCCGCTCTGGCTCGACACGGCGACCCGGGGCGCGGACTGGCTCATCGATGTCCGCGACGCGGGCAAGGGCCCGAAGAAGCTGGCCAACGACCACTGGCTCATGATCGCGCTGTCGCACCTGGTGAAGCACACGGGCGACAGCCGCTACGTCGACCACAGCCTCGCCCTGGTCGACGCCGTCGAGTACCAGGCCGAGCGCAACCGCGGGAAGGTGGCGACACACCCGGACTACTTCGGTGGCTACTACGATCCGCCGCGGTCCACGCCGGCGGCCACGCGGGGCGAGGGACTGGTGGCCGTCCTCGACACCTGTGCGCTGGCTCGGAAGGACTGCGCCCATGTCGAGGCTCTTCTCCGAGACACCGTCACCCACGAGCTCTGGTCTCAGTACCTTCCCGCCACGTCGTGGTGGTCGCCGACCCCCGGCAAGGTGGTCGGAGGCTTCGCGGGGGGCATCATGGATCTGGACCTGCGCAACGACTTCACACAGCACAACCTGTCCAGCGTGCTGGGGCTCGAGCGCCATCTGCGCGACGGCTCCCTCCCCGGGGGACCCACCTGGTCCTGGGCCCGTCAGGAACCCTACCGTCCGGGGGTGGCGCCACCGGTCGACCAGCTTCTCGGCCCACTTCGGTCGATCCGGGGGACCCACCGGTGGGACGTCGAGGAGCCAGCAGGCATCGATGTCGGTGGCCCGGCGCCGGATGTCGGCCGCCCGTGAGCAAACCCACGGGATCGTCGGTGCACTGGACAGCGACAACGGGACCTTGTAAGAGGGTGCAGGGCCGGAGAGCGGCTCCGAGCGGCTACGGCTGCCAACCTAGAGAGGAGACAACCATGCGGAACCTGATCATCTTTTCGTCCGTGCTTCTGGCTGCCTGCGGCGGCGTGAACGAGGACAACTTCGGCGAGAAGTACCTCGAGGCTTACTGTGGCGCTGGCTGCACCGCCGACATCTCTGCCGTCTGTGACGCCGAGACCGATGGCACCAGCGATGGTGGCGGCGAGTGTGACTTCGACAAGGCCGCTGCCAAGGCCTGCGTCGACGCCGAGAACTGGACCTGCGAGGCTCTCATCGAGGGCTCCGAGGACACCTACCCGACCCCCCCCGGCGACTGCCTCAACGTCTGCGGCTGAGTCCCGGTAGGAGGGAGCTCGCTCCCTCCTCATACGCATGCCCCGGTGCTTCGGCACGCGGGGCATCGTCGTTTGTGGAGGCAGCCATCGGCCCGTCAGCGGTTTCACGCCGCTGGGCTCGTCGTTCACAAGATGTGTGAAGGGCCTGCGCGCGGCCGCCGTTCCAGGTAGGCTGCACAGCGTGGAGGTCGGCATGCGCTGGATTCGTTGGACCCTGATCGCAGGTCTCGCTGCATGCGGCGGCGGCGTCGAGCAGGACGAGTTCGTGACGATGTACACCGACCACTACTGCGAGGCGTGGCTGGACTGCGGCGTGACCGCCACACAACAGTTCGACGGCATCGACTCCATCGAGGAGTGCAAGGCCTTGGAAGGCGATGCCCTCACGGCCGGCTGGGCCGGATGCAAGTACAAGAAGCGCAGGGCCAAGCAATGCCTGGAATCCCTGCTGCCGCCGACGTGTCCCGAGGACGGCAACCTGAACCAGATCTTCCCGCCCATCTGTACGGAGGTGTGGGTCGACTGCGTCGGGGGCCAGGGGACGATCGAGGGAGAGTGACCGGATGACCAAGCGCGCGTCCACCCTGGCTCTGGCCGGGGTGTTGGGCCTGTCGACGGGGGCCATGGCGGCCACGCCGAAGGCGTCGAGTGAAGCCGTGAGCCAGGAAGATGGAAAGCGGTCGGCCAGCCTGGCCTTCGACGGGCTGCTGGCTACGTCGTGGGCCGAGGGAGACAGCGGCAACGGCGAGGGCTCGTGGCTCGAGCTGAGCTTCGACCGTCCCACCGACATCACGAGCGTGTCGATCTGGCCTGGGGATCTGTCCGGCCGGGACAGCAAGATCCGAGAGACGCCGAGGCCCCGGCTGGCCACCCTCAGCATCGACACCGGGGGCGAGGAGCCCCTCACCAAGGACATCCGCTTCGAGGACCCCGCCGAGCTGGGACCAATCCGTCTCGACGTGCCCATCGACGCCCCGGGCGCCAAGTCGGTCCGGATCACCGTCAACGCCATCCACGACGGCGGGATCTACAGCGACCTGCACATCGCCGAGATGGCGGTGAACTTCCTCGGGGGGCCCCAGCCCAAGGCCGTCACCACCCACAACGAGTGGCTGGCAGGGGATGCCTCCGCCAAGGCCCGCGAGAGCCTCGACGAGGAGGCCCAGGCGCTCTTCGAGGCCATCTCCTCCGAGGAGTTCGGAGACAGGGAGAGCCTGAACCAGCTGATGGACCTGGCCGCCGACGGGGCTCCCTTCGTGCGGGAGCGTCTGCCCCGCATCCCGTACGGCTACCGGATGCAGGCGAACCCTGCCCACACCAAGAGCCTCGAGCTGTTGCTGACCATCAAGGACTCCAACGCCATCCCCGCCGTGTCGCGGGCGGCCGTGCGGTCGACCGGGGCGCTCCAGGCACACCTCCAGAAGACCGTCAAGCTCTTCGCCGCCTACCAGGATCTCAAGGGCGGCGGGAAGCGGAACGTGGCCCCCTGGGGCGAGAGCGGCTTCGGGAAGGGTGCGCTGCAGTCTTTCGGGGAGCCTCTCGGCATCGCCGTCGACACGTACGGCGGCGTCTGGGTCGCCGATGTGGGCAACCACCGGGTCCAGCGGTACCGCATCGACACCGGGGGCTTCGACGCCGCATGGGGTGCCGAGCCCGACATGACCGACGTGTGGTTCGATCGCACGCGGGACCCCTACGCCTCCGGCTCCAGGCCCGGGGTGGCCGACGGGGAGTTCACCCATCCGGTGGACGTCGCTGTTCAGTACGGGAAGGACGGAGACCTGGCCGCGGTCCTCGACGCCAAGGGCCGGGTCACGGTGATCACCCCCGACGACAAGGTCGCCAAGGTGGTCCAGCTCCCCGTCACCTCTGCCATCGTGGCGGGGCAGGGAGGGGAGGGGCACCTCGTCTTCGCCAAGAAGACGCTCGTGGCCATCTGGGGCAACGAGGGCTACCGCATCGACCCGTCCTCGTGGACGGTCGACGGGGAGGCCTTCGCCTTGGAGGACGGCGTGCCCAGCGGTGCGGTCGGCTTCAAGAACGGCAAGCTGGGGCTCGTCTACGGACAGGACCTCGTGCTGTACTCCACCGACGGCTTCCGCTTCGGAGGGATGCTGGGGGACTCCCTCGGCAAGGGCTTCCAGGACTGGGCGGTCGCGACCGACGAGAAGGGCAAGCTCTGGGCGGTGACCGACAAGGGCGACGTCGTCAAGTACAAGAAGCCTGGTGTGGTCGACTGGCGGGTGCCCTTCGTGAACTACAGCCTCTCCAGCCCGCGTCTGGCGGTGTTCGATGGGCTCGTGTTCGTCACCTTCGGCGACAAGATCATCCAGGCCGACGCCGTCCAGCTGCACCTCGACGCCGAGGCCGAAGGCCCCGAGACGGACACCCTCGACGTCGGGAGCCGCTGATGGGCAGCAACCAGCGCCTCCTGGCGGGCGGCATCGTGGCGGCCGCCATCGTGGCGGTCGTGGTCCTGGGGACCCGCTGTGGCGGCTCGACCGACGAGGCGGCGAACGAGGCTCCCTCGGCAGAGCCGGCTCCGGTGGTCCCTGCCGCCCCCGCGGGGGAACCTGCCGGCGGCAACGAGCCCCCGCAACCCCCGACGAAGCGCGAGGTGCCGCTCCCCACCGTGGAGCTGGCAGTCCCCGGTGAGCGCACCACTGTTCCGCACCCGCTCGAGCTCACCGACGAGCTCGCCGCGGCTCGTGCCGCCCTCGCGAAGGTGGTGATGGACCATGGCCGGGACCCGGAGAACCCCTGGGCCGTGACCCACTCCATGCTCGCGCTGGGCCTGGACGTCGAGCTCAGCAACGGGGCCAAGGCCGTCGACCACCTGTTCGCTTCCTACGCGGAGGTCGTCGACGTGGGCGCCGATGGGCCTGGCGACGACCACGGGATCTCCTTCCCGAAGTCCAAGGGCACGGTCCGCATCGAGCCCCACACCGATCTGGTGCTCAAGGCACTGACCGAGGGAGGCGTAGACCCCGACCGTACGGTGCCCGTGAAGGACGGGGAGGGGAAGGTCATCGACCTGTACCGGGCCAGCATGCACCGCGTGTGGATCGAGGGGCCCGCTGGGCGCTACCAGACCAGCCTCGGGAGCATGAACGACACGCCCTGGGCCCTCCAGGCGCTGAGCTCCTGGGCGCCGAAGGGCTACGGGTGGACGGCCATCGGCGGCAGGTCGATGACCATGGATGCGTTCGCGGAGGCCGACCTCGTAGAGCTCGAGAAGGCCTCTTCCGCGCTGATGGCCGCCAAGGACCGCGGCGCCATGCCCAAGAAGGACGGCAAGGGCATCCTCAGCTACTCGTGCGGCGGGCAGCACCTCGTCCAGGGCGTCGCTCACGCCGTGGCCCGAGGCTTCGGCCCCGACGACGCGAAGGCGCGAGCCTGTGCCCAGCGGGACCTGATCCGCTGGCGGATCGACCACGAGCTCGGGAGCATCGACCCGCTGTTCGTCGACGATCGGGTCACGAAGGACCCGGGCATGCAGGTCCTCCTCCTGATCCAGCGCCTGAAGTTCGTGGGGCACGCCATGGAGACGCTGTCGAAGTTCGACGCCTACGGCTACTGCACGTGGACCGAGGAGGACACGAAGGCCCAGGAGCGGCTGTCGGTGGAGCTGATCCGCACGGTCAAGGCGCTGCAGGCGGCCAAGGTGTTCGAGGACCCCCAGGCGATCCGCAACGATCGGAGCCTCGACCGCTTCCACCCCAACAGTGGGGGAGCCGAGCAGGTCTACCTCGACCTGATCGGCGACAGCGCCCACGCCGTCCGCGGGATCGACCTCGCCACCGGCGAGGCCACGGTCGGCTTCTAGATGCCACTGGCGTAGATAGCGAGCCGGGGCGCGAGACTTCAGGCTCCAGACTTCGGGCGACGGCATGCAAGGTCGCAGGGGCCGGCTTCGAAGACCTCGGAGGCCCCGCGCCTCTGGGCAGGCGCGGCCCCGTGGCTGCGAGCCGGAGCCCGTAGCCTGACGCCCGAAGCCCCGAGCGGACTCGGCGCCACCCGTGCAGCTGGGAGGCACATCCGAACCTCCAGACCAGCCCCTACTTGTTGTCGAGGGCCTGGTTGGCCGTGTAGGTCGCGACGTTGACGATCTCGTTGACCAGTCCGTCGACGGGGATGACGTTGACCGGGCCGCCCAGGCCGACGAGGAGCGGTCCGAGGGCCTCGACGTTGCCGAGGTTCTCGAGGAGCTTGTAGGCGATGTTGCCGGACGTGAGGTCGGGGAAGACCAGCACGTTGGCCGGCCCCTTGAGGGCGCTGAACGGGAAGCCCGACGCCACCTTGTTGTGGTTGACGGCGGTGTCGGCCTGCATCTCCCCGTCGATCTCCAGATCCGGACGGCGCTCC
>Ga0213839_1001074_pt1 | contig 20064 bp, 20 predicted proteins | sample SWPATP21_FD_160075 | JGI IMG/M metagenome (GOLD analysis project Ga0213839, IMG submission 160075) | Coastal seawater microbial communities from Marineland, Florida, United States - SWPA TP2 #1 | ecosystem: Environmental > Aquatic > Marine > Coastal | place: USA: Florida | collected 2016-08-14
GGTGGGTCTGCGGCGTGAGCGCGATGCCCTGGCACTGGAACTGGCGGCTGAGAGGCGGGATTCTGACGCAGTCCGCGGGGAACTGGAGCAGGCCGGTGTCAGGCTGGAACGGCAGAGTGCGGAACTGCAGCGCCTGCGCACCAACAACCGCGACACCCAGCGCGCCCTCAAGCGCGCCACCGTGGAATGGGACGAAATGTTCGAGACGGCGGACGAGCGCCTCCGGCACGACGTCTACCTGGCGTGGGCCAAGAACACCCCTGCGGCCGACAAAGCCCGGTGTCCGCTGCCCCCGGTGTGGGCCGCCGGACCGGAATTCGCCGGCTCGATCTACGCTTGCACGGAGCCCGGGCTGGCCGCCAAGGCGCTCAAGACCACCGTGGAGGTCCTGACCGGCGCAGCGGAGCGCAGCACGGCCCGGGAAATCCATCCGCTGCGGGAGAACACGGGCGCGGATTCGTTGCAGGTCCGGCGCGGGGACGGGGCACGGTGCTTCCGCGCCGCCGTCGAACGCAATGTGGCAGCCGCCCGTCGGCTGCACTATTGGCGGCTGCCGGACGGGACGGTCGACCTGTCCCGGATTGTGGTCCATGACGACTTCCGGCCCTAAGCCGGTCCTCGTGAGAGGCGGATCCGGAGTCCCGGCGAGGCTACATCTTCGCGAGCTTGGCCCGCACCGCCATGAAGATGCCGTAGCAGATCAGGCCGACACCGACGGCGGCCAGCAAGTACACGCCAAACGGCTGTTCCCGCAGGGCCTTCAGGCTGCCGTCGAGCCCCGTTGACTCTTCCGGGTGCGCCTTCACGGTGGCGATGATGATGAGCAGGCCCACCAGCAGCAGGGCGAAGCCCTTGGCGGCGTAGCCCACGACGCCGACGGTGGTCACCGCGGTGCGCGCCTGCTTCTGGGACGGCATCCGCAGGTACTTGAGGAAGGACTTCCTGAAGCCCCGGATGGCGTAGACGATCCCCGTGACGGCTACGGCGGCACCGATCAGGATCAGGAGCGCGACGCCGCCCGGCGCCTTCATGAGATTCACTGTCAGGTCACTGGTCGACTGGCGGTGGTCGGCGCGGACCCCGGTGGCGACCGTTGCCAGGGTAAGGGCGAACCCGGCGTAGACCACGGCCTGCAGGCCGGCTTTGAGCTTCTTGCTGACCTTCTTCTTGGTGGGCAGGTGCTCGAAGTCGAAGATGGCATCGGACGTCTGCCAGATGGCCAGGGCAACGCAGGCCGCAAAGGCGCTCCAGAGCAGCAGCGGCCCCGCCGGCTGCCCGGCGAGCTCTTCCACCGCCCCGCTGACGTCAGCCTGGCCCTGGCCGCCCATGGCGAGCCGGATCGCGACGAGGCCGATGAGGAAGTGCAGCAGCCCCGATACGGCGAACCCGGCCCGCGCCACCACCTCGAGCGGCTTCGAATTGGTGACGTCCTCGGCGACGTCGGCGGCGTCCTTCAGTTCTCGTTTGATGATGCTTCCTTAGTGCTTCCCGGGCGGTTCGTGCCGGAGCGTCGGCTCCGGTAACTCCACTTCCGTAATCGTGCCACGCAACGGCGTTCAGGAACAGATTCCTGAAGCCCGGAGATGCCTAGCGGCGGCGGTAACTGAGGTCGAAGATCAGCCTGCCGGCCTCGTGTGCCTTGTTTTCGAAGCTGGTGAGAATCCGGCCCTCAAACCGCGGCGCCCAGCCGCCGGTGGCGTCGATGCCTTCGTTGGGTCCGGTGTGCTCGGTGCTGACCGGCGCCCGGCCTTCCTTGACGGGTGCCCCGCCGACGCGGGATTCGACGCCGGATTCCCACACCTGGGTCAGGGGGCTTGCCGCGCCGGCGAGCTCGCCCTCGTGTAGGTTCTCGAACGCCTCGGAGCCGGCCATGACCTCGCGCACATGGACGGCGTAGTTGGACCAGTCGGTCGCGATCCGGAAGATGCCGCCGGGCTTGATGGCCCGGGCCGCGAGTTCGGCGAAGGCGGGCTGGATGAGGCGGCGCTTGTGGTGCCGGGACTTGTGCCACGGGTCCGGGAAGAAGACCCACAGTTCCGTGACGGAGCCGGCGGGGAGCATGGTCGCGAGCACTTCGGGGGCGTTGGCCTCCACCACCCGGACGTTGCTGAGCTTGCGGCTGTTGATCTTGATCAGTGTGTTGGCCAGGCCGGGGGTGTAGACCTCCACGGCCAGGAAGTCCTTGTCCGGGTTTTCCTCGGCGGCGTGGCACACGGCATCGCCCAGCCCGGAACCGATCTCCACGATCAGCGGAGCCGTCCGGCCGAACTCGGCCTCCGCATCGAAGACGTAGTCGGGATGGACGGAGGTGTTGGCGACATGGCGGGGGACCTCGACTGCCCAGCGGTCGGAGTGTTCCTCCCAGGCAGCCTGGCGGCGGCCCTGCAGCCGTGTGCCGCGGCGCACGAAGCTGACCGGACGGCCCCCATAAGTGCCGAACGAGGCCTGGCTGCCCGGGGTCACGGGGCGGGGCAACTGGGTCTCTTCCGGGGCGCCGGGCTCCGGCGTTCCGGGCGTGCCGGGGGATTCTGGGGATTCGCTCATCCTTTCCAGAATAGTTGAGTTTGCGGGCCCGGCCCGCCCCGGCGGCTCCGCCGGACCCCGGCAGAACAGGCTGCGCGGGCGGGGCCTGCAAGAATGGGGCGGGTGACCTCAGCTGGGAAAACTGACGAGCAGGACCTTTCGGTCAGTGCCGCTGTCCGGGCCGAACCCGCCGGACCGCCGCGCGCCGCAAGCCGCCGCATGCTCGCGTACATGGGCATCTGCCTGGTCCTGATCGGGCTGAACCTCCGCACCGTGTTTTCGAGCTTCGCTGCTGTGTTGCCCGAGGTGACGGCCGACGCCGGGCTTCCGGTCTGGGCGGTCATGGTGCTCACCACCGTTCCGGTGACGCTGCTGGGCGTGTTCGCCCCGCTCGCCCCGGGGCTGGCACGCCGGTTCGGCGCCGAGCGGGTGTTGCTCGGTGCCATGGCGGTGCTCACCGCAGGGCTGCTGCTGCGGCCCGTGGAGCTGCCCGCGGCCGGCCATCTTCCGGCCCTGCTCGCCGGAACCGCCGCGTGCGGGGCCGCGATATCCCTGTGCAACGTGCTGCTGCCCGGCGTCGTCAAACGCGACTTCCCGCACCGCCTGGGCCTGATGGGCGGGCTGTACACCACGGCGATCTGCGCCTCGGCCGCCCTCGGTGCCGGCTTCACGTTCCCGGTCTTCCGCGCGACCGGGCAGTGGACGGCGGCGCTCTGGTTCTGGGCGCTGCCGGCCGGCGTCGTCCTGCTGTTGTTCCTGCCGCCGGCGCTCCGTGCCCGCCCCGCCGGGCCGCCGCGGACGGGTGCGGGCGTCAACGTCTGGCGCTCCGCTGTGGCCTGGCAGGTGACGTTGTTTATGGTCCTGCAGGCCATGATGTCCTTCAGCGTCTTCGCCTGGCTGGCCCCGATCCTGCGCGAACGCGGCGTGGACGGCGGCACGGCCGGCCTGATCGTCTCGGCTTCGATTGTGCTGCAGATGCTGGGCTCGCTGTTCGCCCCGGCGCTGGCCACCCGGTTCCGGGACCAGCGCGCCATCAACACGGTGGTGGCCCTGATGACCGGCGGCGGCTTCGCGCTGAGCATCTTCGGCCCGGCAGATTTCCTGTGGCTGTGGACCGGGCTGCTGGGCCTGGGGCAGGGGAGCCTGACCGCGGCCGCCCTGACCCTGATCATGGTCCGCACCCGCGACGGGCACACCGCGGCCCACCTCTCCGGCATGATGCAGGGCGTGGGCTACGGACTGGGCTCCAGCGGCACCCTCCTGGTCGGCCAGCTCCACCAGTCCACCGGGTCCTTCGCCGCGGCGGGGGTCCTGTTCATGATCGTGGGCTCGCTCGCCGCCGTGTTCGGGTACCGGGCCGGGCGGGACCGCTTCGTCGGAGACTGACCCCCTCAACCCGCTTGCGCTGGCAGTTATGGCTGTTCTGAGCCTCCAGAAGAGCCATAGCTGCCAGCGCATCCCGGGCCGGCCTGCTTCAGAGGGTGAGGTCCTTGCCCTTCGTTTCCGGGATGGTGAAGACGAAGACCGCGGAGACGGCGAGGAGCAGCACGGCGTACACGTTGAACAGCTGGGGCATCTGCAAGGTGGTGCCGAGCCACTGCTGGAGGTAGGGCGCGGTTCCGCCGAAGACCGCCACGCAGATCGAGTACGGCACTCCGACGCCCACGGTGCGGATGCTTGTTGGGAACAGCTCGGCGTAGACGGCCGGAACGATCGACGCGCTGGCGGCGATGAAGATCAGCATGACGGACATGCTGACGGCCAGCTGCCAGGCGGAATCCTTGAGCAGGGCGGTCATCGGGAAGTGCATGATGCCTGCGCCGATCGCGCCGGCCCACAGCACCTTCTTGCGGCCGATGCGGTCCGCCAGCTTGCCCCAGAAGGGCAGCGCCGCGATGAACACGATATTGCCGATCACGCCGGCCCACAGGGCCTCGCCGCGGTCGATCTTCAGGGCGGTGGTGGCGTAACTGGGGGCGACGACACCCCAGATGTAGTAGATCACTGTCAGACCGACCGTCAGGCCGATCACCTGAAGGGCCTGCTTGCGGTGGCGGACCATCTGCGGCCAGATCGGAGCGCGCTTCTCCGCCGAGGATTCGCCTTCGAAGACGTCCGTTTCGTGCAGCCGGGACCGCATGATCAGCGCGTAGAGACCCATGGCCGCCCCGACCAGGAACGGGATGCGCCAGCCCCACGCGTTCATGACCTCGGTGCTCAGGGCCATGTTCAGCACGGCCCCCAGGAGGGTCCCGAACAGGATTCCCACCGTGCCGGAGGTGTAGATCAGGGTGGCCCAGAAGCCGCGGTGTTCCTTCGGCGCCATTTCGGACAGGTATGTCTGCGACGACGGCAGCTCGCCGCCATGTGCCAGGCCCTGGACCAGGCGCGCCACCAGAAGCATCAGCGACGCCCATGCGCCCACCGCCGCGAAGGTCGGTGCGATGCCGATCATCAGGCTGCCCACCGACGCAAGCCCCACGGCCAGGGTCATGGAGGCCTTGCGGCCGATCCGGTCACCGATCCAGCCGAACAGGAAACCGCCAAAGGGGCGGGCAACGAAGCCGACGGCGAAAATCGCCAGGGTGGACAGCACCGCCGAGGCTGGGTCGGCCTTGCTGAAGAGCTGGCTGGCGATGAACGGCGTGAACGTGGCGTAGATGGCCCAGTCGTACCATTCGACGGCGTTGCCGATGCCGGTGCCGATGATCGTCTTGCGGGTCGATGTCCGGGTTGCCGGCGGTGTGGACGTTGTTGTGGTCATGGTCTTCTCCCTCGGGGGTGGGGGCTAGGAAAGGGTGGAGGCGGCGGCAACAGTGTTGTCCGCGGCGGGAGCGTCGGCTGCCGCGAGTGCGGCCAGCCTCGAAATGGCGAGCTCCGCATAGAGCGCGGCGCCGTCAGCCAGCACGCCGTCGTCGAACGTGGCATACGGGGAGTGATTGAACGCGGCTGCGGCGTGGTCGGTGTCCCGGGGGACGGCGCTGAGCCCGATGAACGTGCCGGGGACCTCGGCGAGAACCCTGGAGAAGTCTTCGGAGCCGCTGAGCGGGGTGGCCCAGCGGGCGAGCCTCGAATCGCCGAACAGGCCCTCGATGACGTTCTCCGCGGTGTGCGTTTCGTCCTCGTCCGTGACGGTGAGCGGGTACTCCTGCTGGTAGTCGACGTCGACGTCGAGGCCGTGCGCCGCCGCGATTCCCTTTAGGAGCCGCGGCACGGCGTCCATCATTTTTTGCCGGGATTCCTCGGAAAAAGTCCTGATGGTGGCCTCGATGCGTGCGGTTTCCGGGATGATGTTGCGCTTGGTGCCGGCCTGGAGGACCCCCACGGAGAGGACTACGGGATCGAACATGTTGAACTGGCGGGTGACCATGACCTGGAGGGCGGTGACCATCTCGGCGGCCGCGGTCACGGGGTCCTTGGCCGAATGCGGGGCCGAACCGTGGCCGCCGGCGCCGAGCACCGTGACAACCAGGCCGTCGGAGGAGCTGAGCATGACGCCGGGCTTGGTGCAGAACGTGCCGTGGGGTTCCAGGGCGGAAAAGACATGCATGCCGTAGGCGGCGTCCACGCGCCGGCCTGCGGCATCCAGCACGCCTTCGCGGATCATGTGGCTGGCGCCGTCGAAGCCTTCCTCGCCGGGCTGGAACATCAGGACGACGTCGCCGGCCAGCCGGTGCCGGCGTTCGGCCAGGAGGGTGGCGGCTCCGGCCAGCATGGACGTGTGGAGGTCATGGCCGCAGGCGTGCATGGCGCCGTCGATCCTGGACGTGTAGTCCACGCCCGTCTTCTCCTGCACCGGCAGGCCGTCCATGTCCGCGCGCAGGAGCACGGCCGGGCGGGTGCCCGCGCCGGTTCCGGACGCCCGGCCGCGCAGCACCGCGGTGACCGACGTCGTGTCCCGGCCCAGGGTGATCTCGTAGCCGAGCCCGTCGAGCGCCTTGAGCACCTTCTCCTGGGTGCGGGGCAGCGTCAGGCCGATCTCGGGCTCCCGGTGCAGCTCGTGGCGGAACCGGGCAAGATCCCCCTGCATTTCCCGGGCGTCTGCGGTGATCGGCACGTGTACTCCTTGGTTGTCGAAATCGCTGGTTGTCGATGTGGGTTGGTTGTCGATTCGGCGTGGGCTGGGTCCGTCGAGGACTTCCTGCGTCTATTCTCAAGTGACATGGTTCACACACGGCCAAAGGCCTGAAAAAATGCAAAAAGTGATCGCTGTCGCAGGTTTCGTGCATGACCGGAGGGAAGAATAGTGGAACTCAGCGAGGACGACCTTGCCCTGATCAACGTCCTGCAGATCGCTCCGCGCCTGAGCTGGGCGGATGCGGCGGAGGTTCTGGGCGTTCACGCCACCACGCTCGCCGCCCGCTGGGAACGGCTGCGGGCCTCTGGCGTTTCCTGGATCACCGCCCACCTGATCGGTGATCCCCATCAGATGTGCCTGGCGTTCGTCGCCGTGGATTGCGAAATGCACCGGCGGAAGGAAGTCACCGCCAGGCTCGCCGAGATGCCGGAAATCGTCACGGTGGAGGAGGCAGCCAGCAACCGGGACCTCATGCTGACCGTTATTACCCCGTCCCTGGACGATTTCAGCATGAAGGTCATCTCGCGGCTGAAGGAGATCGACGGCCTCCTCAAATACCAGACCGCACTGTGCACCAGGCTGCACGCGAGCGGCGGTTCCTGGCGGCTCAACGTGCTGAGCCGCGCGCAGCAGGCCGCCGTGCGGGCGTTGGCCGGCCCCGATGCCACCGGGGTCACGCAGGCTGCCGCCCGGGAAGCGCTGCCGGAAAGCCACCTGGCGCTCCTGCCGTTCCTGGCCAAGGACGGACGGGCCACGGCGGCGGACATTGCCCGCGGGCTGGGCAGACACCCTGCGACGGTCCAGCGGCAGCTTAACCGTGTGCTCGCCAGCGGCATCCTGTCCTTCCGGTGCGAGGTGGCCCAGAAGTTTTCGGCGTTCCCCGTGACCTGCCAGTGGTTCGTCAACGTCCCCGCCGGCCGGCACGAGGCGGCAGCCGCCGAGCTGAGGACCATGCGGAACGTGCGGCTCAGCGCCTCCACCACCGGCCCTACGAACTTCGTGATCATCATGTGGCTGCAGTCCTTGGCGGACGTCATGAACATCGAGTTGGCGCTGCAGCAGAAAGTGCCCGGGATCGAGCTCGTGGAAAGCGTCGTCATGCTGAGCACCGTGAAGCGTGTGGGCTGGATGCTGAACCCGGACTCCAGGGCGAGCGGCGCCGTCGTGGTTCCGGCCCGGGGGCTCGACGCGGCACACTGACCACCGCCCGCCGGCGTCCCGGGCCCGGCAGGGCTGGACACGGCGTGCCCCGCTTGTAAGCTGTGGCACGTGCCCCGAACAGACCCACCGCCTCATCAGGAGTCCAGCCAGGAATCCAGCCGGGACTCCGTCCCGGAATCAGCCGGCATCTTCCACCGCAGCTACCTGTTGGTGACGCTCGGCGCCTGCGCTCTGGTGTTCCTGGCGGCCTTCGAATCCCTGGCGGTGACCACCATCATGCCCCTCGTCAGCCGGGAACTGGACGGCGCGGGCCTCTACGCCCTGGCCTTCGCCGGCCCGCTCGCCACCGGCGTGATCGGCATGGTGGCCGCCGGCAGCTGGTCGGACCGCAGGGGGCCCGTGGGGCCGCTGCTGGCCGCGGTGGGCATGTTCGTGCTCGGCCTGCTCATCGCCGGCACCGCGGGGACCATGCCGGTTCTGGTGTCCGGGCGGCTCGTCCAGGGGCTCGGCGGGGGCGGACTCACAGTGGCCCTGTACGTGGTCATTGCCCGGGTCTACCCGCCGGTGCTGCATCCGAAGATCTTCGCAGCCTTCTCCGCGGCCTGGGTCATCCCGTCACTCGTGGGCCCGTTCGCTGCCGGCGTCGTGGCGCAACTGGCCGGCTGGCAGTGGGTGTTCCTCGGCGTCGTGGGGCTCGTGGTCCCGGCCCTGCTCCTGACGGCCCCTGCCCTGCGCGGTCTGCGCGGAACCCCGGGCGCGGCAACAGGAGAGCCCGCCGCAGGAGTCTCTGCCGCAGGAGAGCCCGCAACAGGAGAGCCTGCCGCCGGCGGACCCCGTCCGCCGGGCGGCCTGGCCAAGCTGGCGCTGGCGGCACTGGCTGCGCTCGCCGTCCTGGGCCTGAACTTGTCCGCCGGGGTCCCGGGGGCCGGCGGAGTGCTCGCGGGGGCCGCCGTCGCCGTCGCGCTCCTGGCCGTCCGTCCCCTCATGCCGCGCGGAACGTTGACCGCCCGGCGGGGCCTGCCCAGCGTCATCCTCACCCGCGGTCTCGCGTCCGCCGCATTCTTCGGCGCCGAGGTGTACCTGCCGTATCTGCTCGTGGAACGCTACGCCTTCGCCCCGACTCTTGCGGGCCTCACGCTCACGGGCGGCGCCATCGCCTGGGCCGCGGCCTCGGCCGTCCAGGGCAGGCTTGGGACCCGCCTGGAGCACCGGAAGGCGGTGCGGATCGGCTCGGCCCTTGTCCTCGGAGCCGTGGTCCTCGCCCTCGTGACAACGGTGTTGGCGTGGCCGGCCGCCGTCGCGATTGCGGGCTGGATCTTCGCCGGGGGCGGGATGGGCCTGATGTATCCGCGCCTGAGCGTCATGACCCTGGCCCTCTCCACCAAGGACACCGAGGGCTTCAACAGCTCGGCCATGTCCATTTCGGATTCTCTCGGCGGCGCCCTGGCACTCGCCGGCACGGGAATCGTATTCGCCGCGTTTTCGACGACGACGGCGGCGTCGTTCGCGGGAGTCTTCGCCCTCACGGCGGCGATCGGCGTCGCCGCGGTGGCCGTCGCGCCGCGGGTCACCGTCGTCCCGGCCGGTGTCGGGGCGCGCCCGTAACGGCCTCGCCCCGCCCAGGACCCCGCGCAGGACCGCCCCGGAGGGCCGCGCAGGACCGCCGCGCAGGGTCTCACGGCACACAAGGTCACGGCAAACAGGTCGCTGCAAACAGGCGCCCCGGCCGGAAGATCCGGCCGGGGCGCCTGCGCGTCACGGGTTAATCGGGGCGATGCTCATTAGGTGGTCATGGGTCAGGCAGTCGCGGGGGCTTCTTCCTGGGCGCGGACGGCCTGCCATTCCACAATCCGTGCCTGCTGCAGCGGTGTCTTCCGGTTGAAGTGCCAGGCGGCGCCCAGCAGCAGGAACCAGATGGGGGCCACGAACAGCGCCAGGCGGGTGTCATCGGCCTGGGCCAGTGCCACGAGCATGAAAACGAAGAACGCGAGGACCACGTACGGCATGAACGCAGAGCCGGGCATCTTGAAGGCCGAGGCCGCGTGCAGCGCCGGCCGGCGGCGGCGGAACACGATGTAGCTGATGAGGATCATGGACCAGACGAACATGGTCAGCACGGAGGCCACGGAGGTGACGATGGTGAACGCGCCGATCACGGAGTCGCCGGCGTAGAGCAGGACGAGCCCGGCCAGCAGGAAGATGCAGGAGAAGAGCAGTGCGTTCTGCGGGACCTTGCGGATGCTCAGCTTCCCGAAGGCTTTCGGTGCGTTCCCGTCCTGGGCAAGGCCGTAGATCATGCGGGAGGTCGAATAGATCCCGGAGTTGGCGCTGGAAGCGGCGGAGGTCAGGACCACGAGGTTGATGACCACGGCGGCGATCCCCAGCCCGGCCAGGGTGAACATGCCGATAAAGGGGCTGCTGGCCGGATCGATGGTGCGCCACGGGTTGACGGCCATGATGACCACCAGGGCGCCCACATAGAACAGGAGGACGCGGACCGGGATGGAGTTGATGGCACGCGGCAGATTCTTCTCCGGGTCCTTGGTTTCGGCAGCGGCGGTGCCCACCAGTTCGATGCCGGCGAAGGCGAAGATTGCGATCTGGAAGCCGAGGATGAAGCCGAACATGCCGTGCGGGAACATGCCGCCGTCATTCCACATGTTGGCGAGGTTGGCTTCGGCGCCGTTCGGAGACGTGAAGTGGGTGGCGATCATGACCGCACCGGTGATGATCAGGGCCACGATGGCCACCACCTTGATGATGGCAAACCAGAACTCCGCCTCACCGAACGCCTTGACGGTGGGGAGGTTCAGGAGGACCAGCACAACGGGCGTGAGCAGCGCCGGGATCCACAGGGGCGTGCCGGGAGCGAGCTTGTCCACGTAGCCGGCGATGGCGACGATGTCCGCCACCCCGGTGACTACCCAGAAGAACCAGTAGGACCAGCCGGTGAAGAAGCCGGCCCAGGGGCCCAGCAGGTCTCCGGCGAAGTCGCTGAAGGATTTGTAGTTCAGGTTGGAGAGCAGGATCTCGCCCATGGCCCGCATGACGAAAAACAGCATGAAGCCGATGATCATGTAGACGAAGATGACGGACGGGCCGGCCAGGGAGATGGTCTTGCCGGAGCCCATGAACAGGCCGGTACCAATTGCGCCGCCGATGGCGAGCAGCTGGATGTGGCGGTTGCCAAGGGCGCGGGCGAGGTGCGGCTCGCGGTTCCCGTCGCCGGCGTCACGGTTGGCGGCGGCGGTTCCGGAGGGGGCAATGTCAGATTCTGCAGTGGCCGGAGGGGCCGTGGTGATGCGTTCAGACATGAGGCTTCTTCCTTGTCACAGGCGGCCGCAGCGGGCGGGGGTTCCGCGATGCGGGCCGCACGGATCCGTCAGGATGTGACGGAGGTAACAGTTTTGGCGGGTAGATCAAGATTAGGGCCGGTATTTCTCGGTCCCTGTTGTCGCATCGGCCCGCCTATGTGGACCGGCCGGCCGGTGATGTGCCGTGTGCTCCCGGCGGTGCCAGCGTCCCGCACGGTGCCGGACCAGGCCCGGAACCCGCGTTCCGTGCGGGCTCCGGGGGAGAACGCGACGCCGGCACGGCCGCCCCTTGCGGCCGCCGGCAGCGCGTTTGCGCCACTCGCCTGCCCCCGGGCGCGTTCGACAACTGTCGATCATCTTAGCTTCAGTTGTCGTCCGCTGTCTTTTGTCACATTTTTTTCGCGGCGAGGGCGGTCGTGGCCTAGTTTGTGCCGATCTGGACGTTGCCAATCCGGACGATGCCAACCTGGACGCTCACAGGGTGCGGGCTCAGGCGCCGCCGCACCGCCGCGGCCACGGCCCGGGCCACGTCCGGCGCCGGGTACGCCCCGCTCACGCCGATGCGCACCGTGACGGTCGTTACGGCGGTGCCGGCGCCGGACGTGGCGACGTCAACCGGCGCAGGCGCTTCTCCGGTTACGGCGGACCGGGCCGCGCCCGCGATCGTCTGCCAAAGCGGACGCGCCGGGTATACCGCCGTCACGCCGTCGACCGCTTCAACGATCGCCTGCAGCTCGGCGGGCAGTTCGGCAGCAAGTGCCCCGGCGCCCAACGGCGCTGGGGTGCGGTCCTCGGGGGTGCGGTCCCCGGGAGGCAAAGGCTGGGTCATGGCGTCTCCTGCGGGTCTGGCATCCGGGGCTCCAAAACGTCGGTGATCGTGACATCGATCGCCGTGATGTTCAGTTCTGTTTGCCGGGCCAGGGTCGTGGCCAACTTCCAGCGAAGCTCGGCGGCGCGCTGTTCCAGCGGATGCCCGTACACGACGGCGAGGTCGACGCCCACGGTGATGGGGGCCCCGGGCTCGGTGATGTCCCCGTGCAGGCGGCATTTTCCGGCGGCGGTGCCGGGCAGGGAATCCGCAACGGAGCGGATCAGTGCGGAAATTGAGCCCTCTGTCTCGGTGAGGACGTCGCCGGGTGTGTCGGCGCGCAGTGGAATGCTCCTGCCCGGCCGCAGTTCCAGGCGCAGGTTGCCCAGGATGGCTTTCATCCAGTCGTCGGTGCCGCTGCCGGCCGCGGCGGTGTCGGCGTCGAGCAGTTCACTGCCGAGCGCCGAGAGCCTGCGCAGCGAGGCCAGACCGGACTGGCATTCGGGACATTCCGCAAGGTGTCCGGGATCGCCGATCTGTCCGGTGTCCAGATATTCGCTCAGGTCTGCCAGGCTGTGCCCGCAACTGAGAGTGTCGCCAGGGGTGCTCATCGCCAGTCCTCCATTTCGCGGGCCAGGGTGATGCGGGCCCGGGCAAGACGGCCGCGGACGCTGGCAGTGCTGATGTTCAAGGTTTGCGCAATTTCCTCATAGCTTTGGTCATTGAACGCTTTGAGTACCCAGCAGCGGCGCTGTTCCTCGGGCAGGGCGGCCAGGGCGGCTTTGAGGGCGTCCATCCGGGAACCGCTCAGGGCGGCGTGTTCGGGGTGGTCCCGATGAGCGGCGCCCGCGCCGGCCTCAAGCTTGTGGTCGAGATCGCCGAGGTCCGAATGGTTTTTTCGCAGGCGCAGGTGGTCGATGCTGCGGCTGCCGGTGATGCGCAACAGCCAGCCCTTCACGGCGTCGCCGTTGCGCACGGTGTCGAGCTGCTTCCAGGCCTGCATCAGCGATTCCTGCACGACGTCGTCGGCATCGGTGAGGGAACCGGTCAGACGGCGTGCGGAGGCCCGCATGACGGGGCCGTGCCGGCGGGCCAGCGCCTCGAATGCGGCGGTGTCGCCGTCGGCCGCCCGTCCCACCAGCAGGCCGTCCGGCACGAGGTCCAGTTGATCCGGCGCCGAGGGTGAACCAGTCACGCGCTTTTCTCTGCTTTCATCGCGGGGCTTTCGGGGTGCGGGCTACTCCTTGCTGAGGCCTTCCTTGAGCTTCCGCGCGGCGTCCTTGATGTTTTCGCCGATGTCGGCCGCGGCATCCTTGACCCGTTCGCCGGCTTCCTGCAGCTTGGCCTGGGCCTGCTCGTGCTGGCCTTCGCGCGTGAGGCCCTGGTTGCCTGTCATGCTGCCGGCACCTTCTTTGGCCGCACCGATGTGGTGGATGACCGTGTTGTTGACGTCGTCGATTCCCATGATGTTCTCTCCAGTCGTTACGAGGTGGTGCGGCATGGCGGTACGTTCCTCCGCCCGGCTAGCGGGCGCGTTGAGGACCAGCCACCTTGGTTCTGGTGCCGCTGGTGATTCGGACCAGAACCGGAAGCGGATGGCCCAGCAATGCGTCGATGCCCTGGACCAGTTCGTCGGCGGTGTCCGCGATCTCCCGGGGGGATGCGCCCTGCCGCGCCTGGAGCCGCAGCCGGAGCCCCGTGTCGCCCCTGGTTTCCCAGGCCGAGACCGAGGCGCCGAGCACCTGGCGATTGCCGTCGAGGGCCTGCTTGACGGCCGCCGAGACAAGCCCGGTTTCGACCACCGTGGTGCCGCGGCCGCCGTCGGATTCCTGGCCGACGCGAGATGTCCGGCCGCCGCCCTGCGATGCGAGCCAGGCGATACTGAGCCCGGCCGCCAGGACGAGCACGGCGACCCCGGCCACTGCCCACCAGCTGCGGGCGGGGCCCGGGAGCGGTGCCGAGGCGAGGATGGTTCCGGCCTGATCCATGAGGGAGGATCCCGCGGCTGCCCACCCGCCCGCAACGTCCGGCAGCATCCCGGCGGCGGCCGTTGCGGCGCCGGCCGCGAGCAGCACGAGCCCGGCCAGGGCCAGCAGGATCCGGTTCAATGCCCTGTTCGTGTGACTCATTGCCCCAGCACCCCTTCCCTCATGATGTGGATTGTCGGCGCGATACGGCGGTCCAGGGAGTACGCGGCAAGTTCGCCCTCGACCGCGGCGCCGATCGCATTCCGGTCGACGGAAACGCCCGACGTCGGACGCACCTGGACGCGGACGGCCCGCTGGCCCACCGTGGTGGTGACCTGCCCGGGTGCCAGCCCCGCGGTGAGGCGCGCCCGCCGGGACACTGCCGAGGCGATGACCTCGTGATCGACCACCACGGCGCTCCGGCCGCTCTGCATGGCGTGCCGGGACCGGCGGCCGGGCGTCGTTGCGGCTGCAAGCAGCACCAGGCCAAGAACTGCCAGGCCCGCGCCGGCGGCTACCAGCCCGGCCGGGAGAGTGTTGGCCGGCACCCCGGCGAGCCAGCGGCCCAGCCGCTCGGGGCTGGCAAGGAGCGGACTTTCCTGAAGGAGGGCCAGGACGGTTTCGAGGGCAAGCCAGAGGAAGACGGCGGCGAGGACGCCGGCGGTCAGGATGGATTCCGTGGCCCGCGAGGCGTGGGTCTCCCTGCGAACGAGGCGCCGGATGGCTCGGTCCTGGCTCACGCGGCCTTCCTTTCCTGGTGGTTCCGGTGTGGCGTTCCGGCCGGCGCGTCGACCCTGGCGGTGCCGGCGGGTTGTTGGGCCCCGCTGAGGCGGATGTCTACCTGGCCCAGCGTCCGGCCGGTGAGGTCCAGGCCGCGGGCAATGATGGCTGTCCGGGCCGCCCGGGAGCGATCGAAGACGGAGCCGCCGTCGAGCCCCTGACGCGGGCCCAGGAGCGGCGGGAGTGCCAGCTGCACGGAGACTCTCGCGCCGAGCCGGCCCGCATCGTCTTCCAGCGCCGCGGCGACGTTGGACTTCGGGACGCCGAAGGCGTGGGCCGCAATCGCCTCGATTGTGTGCCTGAGGGCTGCCGGTGTGATCCGGGTATGCCCGGCCCGCGTCACGAGGAAGTGCGCTTGCCGCGCAGCGCATCCAGTACTCCGCCAAGATCCAGCCGTCCCTCGGCCGCGCGGCCCAGCACGGTCCCTACGCCCATGAAGAGCGCCGTGAGCAGGAAACCCCAGAGTCCGAACGCCAGGGCGACTACGGCCAGGACTGCTCCGATGGCCAGGCCGGCCAGCGTGGGGCTCAAGCCACCCTCGGCTCGGGCCGGGCGTCGTCGGCTTCCTCATCATCGGAGGGCACATGGATGTCCGTGATGGTGATGTTGACTTCCGTCACCTCCATGCCGACGAGGTCTTCGATGGTCGTGTAGACGGCGTCGCGGGCGTTGTCGGCAACCTGCTGGAGGGGGTGCGGGTACTCGACCACCAAGGTGATGTCGACCGCCACCTGGGTTTGTCCGACCTCCACGCTGACGCCCTGGGTGAGGTCCTTCTGCCCGACCTTTTCACGCAGGGTTCCCAGTGCGCGGGCGGCTCCGCCGCCGAGGGCGTGCACTCCTTCGATTTCCTGGATCGCGATGCCGGCGATCTTTGCCACGACGCCGTCTGCGACACTGGTCGCGCCGCGGCCGTCGACCCCTGAGGCCGGTGCGGGCGTGCCCGGCATGGGGGCCGTCGCGGCGGTCGCCTTCAAGGCGGTGGCCTTCGCCGCGGATGCCGGACCGGCCTGGCCCTGGACGTCTGACGGGGTGTGCGTCTGGGTGGTCAAAGCAATCACTCCTGATCGGTTGAGGAAGACGCTCTGTGGCGCCGTCATAGGTAAGACGGGCCCGGAACGGAATTCCTCACGGTCGACTCGGGGTGAGCTGCATCACATGAAGCCTTGGGCAGCCTGAGGCGGGGTGGTCAGGTGGCTGCCGGCAGCGCCCGCCGGGGGGGCACGAGGCGGCGGACCGGCAAACGGCTGCCGGCAGCACCCGACAGGCCACTCAGGCGGCGGCCGGGCAGGCCTACTGGGCAGCCAGGCGCGTGGCCCGGAGTACGGCGTCTGTGAGGGATACCGCCCCGCCCTCGGGGCCCATTACGCTGCGATGCCGGCTGTCCAGGACCTCAAGGCGCCACTGAGGCTCCTCAATCCGGAGCTCACGGGCAAGGTCCTCGGCGGTGAAGAACTTCTCCGGGGCGTGGTCATGGTCCGCGCCCCACGGAGGAAGCCCGTCGGGGTGGTGGCCGACGATCAGTAGCGTGCCGCCGGTCCGCACCGCGGCGGCGGCGAGCTGCAGCGCCTGTTGCCACGGCATCTGGGTGGAATGCAGGAACTGGGCTGTGACGAGGTCGAACAACCTCTCCGGGACCCATGTGGCGAGGTCCTGCTGGACCCATTCGATGGTGGCCTCCTGGCCCCGTTCCCGGGCATGCTCGGCCGCACGTTCAAGAGCGACGGCGGAGACATCCAGGGCTGTGACCGCCCAGCCGCGGGCGGCAAGCCAAATGGCGTCCGCACCTTCACCGCAGCCCAGGTCCAGGGCCTTGCCGGGCGGCAGATGCGCCGCCTCCGCGATGAGCTGCGGATTCGGCTGCCCGCTCCACATCCTGGGGCGGCTGCTGTACCTTTCGTCCCACATCCGGGCCGCTGTGCCGGGCGCAACGTGATCGTCGGCGCCATGCTGGTGGCTATGTTCTGTCATGATTTCCCCTCATCACGGCGGTACGCCGGGTTTCGCTGACTGTTTGCAGGCACGACGGCGGTGACGAACCCCGCCGGCGCGGACCGGCGCCGGGTCTCCCTGCCGAAATTCCGGTGCTCTTCAAGGGCCAGCCCGAATGAACCGACAAAGTCCGCGGCGCTCTTGCGGGCCGGGGGGCGGTTGTCGATGCCAAAGGTCAGTTGCTCGCCGGCGTATTTCGCCGTGGCCCGCGCGTACCGCATGTAGGGCGACCCGGAGGCGACGATTTCCTTGGAGAAATAGTCAAAGGCCACGACGCTTCCGGGGGCGGTGCCAGCGATCCTGCGCAGTGTTGCCTCGACCGAGGCGCGGTCCAGGTACATGGTCACCGCTTCCCACAGAAAAAACGACGGCCTGCCGGGGTCGAAACCCGCCGCTACAAGCTTGTCCATCCAGTCCTCAGTCTCGAAATCCGCGGACACGTACGTGGCCTGACGCGTCGACAGGCCCGCTCTCTCGAGCATCCCGAGTTTGTACGCCTGGGTCCGGGGCGTGTCGATTTCAAAGCATCGTACGCCGTCTTCCGGTGACAGCCGGAACGCCCGGGTGTCGAATCCCGCGCCGAGGACCACGAGCTGGTCAACGCCGTCCAGATGCCGCCGGACGGCGGCATCGTAAAGGCTGGTCCGTGCCGTCGGGTGATGGCGCATCGGAGCCTGTCCCTGGTACGGATACCGGTAGATCCTGGGAACGTAGCCGGTCAGCAGGTGGCCCACGAGGGTGGGGGCAGTCTCCAGCCGGAACCCTTCCTGGGACACATTCGGCATGACCGCCATGAGCCGGGCAGCCGGGACATCCGGCCTCGTTTCCAGCCGGTGCTGCATGTAGCGCGTGTAGAGGGAAGACAGCACAGTGGCCGACACGCCTGTGCGCCGGCTGTACGCGAGCAGCCGGGGGACGGCCGCGACGTAGCCGGCGGTCCCGATGGGCAGCAACAGCACCTGGATGGCCCGAAAGAAGCCAGCGGCGACAATTCCCGGCATCGTGCCCCGCCTCCTCTCATCCCCCGCCCGCCAACCATGCTCCTCCGGCCCGCAGCAGTGGTCAATAACGGCTGTGGTCAACAACGGCTGAGGCCGGCAAAGGTGGCCAACAGGCGGCGCTGACCCGTCAACGCCCCTTTGACCCCGTGGCTTGACCCCGTGGCTTGACCCCGCGGCCGGTGCGAAGAGACACATGGAAATCACGCTCTGGAAACGATTTCGAAACCTGTGTCGTGAATGCTGGGCGCAGGATCTTGAAAAGCTGGGGAAGGCAATGATCATGGACGTTGAAGAAGCACGGCACATCCGCAGCTCCAGTGAGCTGAACGTGGGGGACGAGATCGAGGCCTGGCACAACGGCAAGCTCTTCCACCGGGGCACCGTGACCCAGACGGTCAAGGCCGTGGACCTGTTTTGGATCCTGGACTCTCGGACGGGAACGCGCCGCCTGATCGACGCCGAGGCACTCGTGATCCTGCGGGCAGCAGACCCGGGCACGGCCAAGGCGGCGTCCCGGGCAGCCGCCCGCACGCCTGCCCCGTCGCCCCATATGCCGCTGTTTCAGGCCCCCAGCCTGGCGGGCTAGGAGCGTGGCCGGCGGCCGTGGATACGAGGCCGGGCCCTGCCGGATGATAGACTGGTGAAACTTGATGTGCAGTGATGCCCACTTTGATCTGATTGACGAGCTCTGATTGATGAGCTTTGACGGACCGGCTTCGGTCCGTCACACGGATCTCCTGCCGGATTCCTTCGGACTCCGCCCGCAGGGAGTGGGATTTTTTCATGTGAGAGGCACATCCTGCGTCGATGAACGCGTTCCATTTGGTCCCGGTGGCCGCTTGCCGAAGTTTGGCAGCAGCCCGGTTGATCACCTGACTTTTCTTCGGCGAACCCTTGGGCCAACCGGCACCGGGGGCCGATATCCGCATGGATACCGCCTGAAAGACCTTGAAACTCATGACTACTTTTGCTGCCCTCGGCACGCCCAAGGCCCTTGCCGACACCCTCACCGCCCAGGGAATCGTTGAGCCGTTCCCCATCCAGGTCAAGACCCTCCCGGACACCCTGGCCGGACGCGACGTCCTGGGCCGCGGCCGCACCGGCTCCGGCAAGACCATTGCCTTCGCCATCCCGCTTGTAGCACGACTCGCTGAGCGGGAAGCCAAGCACTTCCGCAAGCCCGGCCGCCCCATGGGCCTGGTCCTTGCGCCCACCCGTGAACTGGCCACCCAGATCAACGCCACCATCGAGCCGATGGCCAAGGCCATGGGCCTGAACACCACTGTGATCTACGGCGGCATCTCCCAGGCCCGCCAGGAAAAGGCGCTGCGCGCCGGCGTCGATATTGTCATCGCCTGCCCGGGCCGCCTGGAGGACCTGATCCGCCAGCGCATCCTGACCCTCGAGGGTGTCGAGATCACCGTCCTGGACGAGGCCGACCACATGGCCGACCTCGGCTTCCTCCCGGTCGTCAAGAAGCTCATGGACATGACCCCCAGCCAGGGCCAGCGCCTGCTGTTCTCCGCCACCCTGGACAACGGCGTTGACAAGATCGTCCAGCGTTACCTGTCCAACCCGCTGACCCACGCTGTGGATGAATCACAGGCCGCGGTCACCACCATGGAGCACCACGTGCTCGTGGTCAACGACCAGACCGTCAAGAAGCAGCTGATCGTCGAGCTCGCTTCGGGTGCCGGCCGCCGGGTGCTCTTCCTGCGCACCAAGCACCACGCCCGCAAGCTGGCCAAGACCCTGACCGACGCCGGCATCCCCGCCGTCGACCTGCACGGCAACCTTTCGCAGAACGCCCGTGACCGCAACCTGGCCGAGTTCTCCTCCGGCGACGTCCGCGTCCTGGTGGCCACCGACGTCGCCGCCCGCGGCGTCCACGTCGACGACGTCGAGCTGGTCATCCACGTCGACCCGCCCACGGAACACAAGGCGTACCTGCACCGCTCGGGCCGTACCGCCCGCGCCGGTTCGGATGGCACCGTGGTGACCCTGACCCTGCCCGAGCAGCAGTCCGACGTCAAGAAGCTCATGAAGGCGGCCGGCGTCGAGGTCAACTTCGAGCGCGTCACTGCCAACTCGCCGCTGGTTGCCGAACTGGTGGGCGAAATGGCCGACAAGATTGATCCGCGCACCCGCGCCGCGCTCCTGGCCGCCAAGGCCGCGCAGCACGGCGGCGGCACGTCGACCGGCGCCAACGCCGAGCGCAAGCGCGCACGCCGCACCACCCAGGCTGCACCCACTGCGGGTGGCCGCGGCGGTCGTGGCGGACGCGGACGCGTCGGAGCCGAGGCTCCCCGCACCGATCTGCCGCGCGCCGAGCGCCGCGCCGTGGCCTATGAAGGCCAGGCCGCTGCCCGCAACGCTGCAGAGCGCGTCGCGGAGAAGAACCAGGACCGCGCCGACGCCGAGCGCGCCGAGCGCCGCAATG
>Ga0213839_1001076_pt1 | contig 20055 bp, 18 predicted proteins | sample SWPATP21_FD_160075 | JGI IMG/M metagenome (GOLD analysis project Ga0213839, IMG submission 160075) | Coastal seawater microbial communities from Marineland, Florida, United States - SWPA TP2 #1 | ecosystem: Environmental > Aquatic > Marine > Coastal | place: USA: Florida | collected 2016-08-14
CGAGCAAAGGCAGAGCACAACAAGAGCAAGAGCAAGAGCAAGAGCAAGAGCAACGTCAAAGCAAGCGAGGTGTTCGCAGAAGTGTTTTTGAAGCGAGTGCTCGCTCGGCATCGAATCCAAATCGGAAGTGACTCTCACTGCGCGATTGTGGACTCACCCACTCACTCACTCACTCACTCACTCACTGTCAGCCACACAGAGTGCACTCTCAGCAATGCTAACTAGTGTCACGACTTCATCCAGGGGGTGAAAACACTTCGCGGCAAAGTGAACAGTGAACAGCGTCGAGTTGTTGAACTCTGTTGTGGCAGCCGCTGGCCACCTCGTGGCAGTGTTGGCCATCGATCGCCTGCTCGTCTGCTCGTCCGCTCGTCCGCTGCACCAAGACACCCGAGCGCTCCAGCTTTGTTGTTCGCTTCCTTACTCCTTACTCGTTCACTTGTTGAGTTCTTACTTACTTCGTTGTCGTCGTATTGTGTGTGCGTGTTTGTGTGTGTGGTTCATTTGTTTCGTCTGCCGCCGCGCTGTGCACTTTGAGATGTAGCTCACAATTGTGCCTGTGCTAGGTCGTTGCTTGTTTGTTGGCTGATTGTGAAGTCGACGTTTCGCACTCGGTATAGTCCTCCTTTGAACGAATGACCGCACATCTACGATGGCAGTACATAGCACTCAAGAGCAGGTATCAACGGGAAAAGGTGTTGACCACCAACCGAGTTCATGGGCGGAGTGCAGCCTCATGTCGAAATCAGCCAGGTTATGAAATAGTTTTGGAATTCTTCGCGGAATACTTCGCGGAGGCAGTGCAGAGAATTGGGCTCGACAATAAAAGCGAACACACGGTTGCACAAGATGGGTCATTCAGCGAGGAAAAAGCGCAAGAAATCGTCGTCCTCGAATGGCAGTGGTGCTCAACCGCCGTCGGATGGTGTCTCCGACGTTGTTGTCTCAGGCAGTCCGTCGTCAACAGAAGTACGAGCGCAGTTAGTAGAGGTTACACAGGAGTTGTCAAAACTGACAGCACCGGCGATTGACAGTGATGTCAAGGAACAGCACGATCTTGCTTGTGGACCACGAACGGATGAACAATTTGCCTCGTTTTTGTCCAAATTAGACAGCACCAGTGACACCAATGTAGATTATAGAGTAGAATATGAAGAGGCGGCTCTATTGGCTCGCAAGAGCTTTTTGGAAGAAGCTCGGCGCCAGGCCACCGCCAGCGACGTGGGTGAAAAGTCAACCGCCGAAAAGAAGGCATTCAAAGACACATTCGTTGAGACGTTCACCCAAGCATTTAAAGAGGATTTAGAAACTTTGCAACATGACAAACTTTTTCAGGAAATGGGCTCATCAACGGTACGTCTTCGTCCTATTTTTTGCGCTGCTAACCATTTTGTGAAGTGTGGACTGACGGTTCGGTTTCTTCAACACTCGGGTCAGGGACTCGGTTTAGAACTGTTAGCTTTAGCTCTGGAAACTGGGCACTCGACATACAATAGTGAGCAGCGCGATATGTTTGTTCACACAATACAGGAGATGAAAGCTGTTGACGAAAAAGCGAACCAACAATAATTTGCGTGCCATTTCAACGGTTTCAGTCAAGCTTTCGAAATAAGTTAACCATGAAAATGATAGGACTTTCTCTGTGTCACGGTCATGCGAGTGCGAATGACATAGATCCTTGCGTGCATTTGTTTGCCAACTATCAGTTGACCTAGCCAACCACGAAGCAATTACCCAATGGTTTGTCAACCGCAGGTCATCCCTCAACTGAAGGCGACGTAAGAATTGACGAAGAGTCCAACGATTTGTGGACTCGCGGACTCATGCAACTAAACGACATTACAATAAATATAGCCTGTACAATATTGAACCATTGATCGGCGATCGCTTTGGTCGTCGCGCCACAACCATGCCGCCGTGTTCGATCGAACAACACCCCACCCCCAGTTTGGTGTTCATTCAAACTTCACGTCGGCGGCACCTCTCGAGGGCACCACGCCGGAGTGCGAGGCCCCGCGCTCTTCGATCGACGGGGCAGGTGGATAGGAATTCATAATACATGGTACAGAACCGCTACAGAGTGGGAATTGGGATGCGTGCAGGTTCTCAACAATCACTCTTCTCTTGAAGGCATTGACCTCGGCACCGCAGTGAATGCACAGCAGGTTGGGACGCTACCAACGGGCCGCTCGACGTTGACTGTTCACCGTCCATGCACGTTTGGCGTATCCGTAGTTGCTGTTAGTAAGTCTACTTCAAAAGAAAACAAACCAGGTTTGAAATTAAATTGTGACTGGGTCTTGTTTTGCGAGGGTTGCATAATAAAGTTGTTCAACATGGACAACTGGAGCGAGATACAGAAAATATCCACTGACAGTCGAGCGGGGACAAAGCAATTGAGCACCAGCCAAGCTTCTCAATTTTTGAAGCTGGTGTCGCTCGTCGATCTGTTCAAACTGATGACAAAGGCTGTCGTTGAAGGTCCATCGATCACTGCTTCCACAATATCATCGGCATTACTTGCTATTACCACATCACCTCCTGTCTTGGACTCTCCTTCTTTGCTGGACGCCTTGCAGCGGCATCAATTGGAGGCATTGTCTCCCACATCGCATCCGCGCGTCTCACGTGCAGTCCTTGAACATGTGAGAGAATTTGTGGAGTGCAGCCACGTGTCGACAGAACGCAAACTCGCCTTTTTCATGGGCCACGGCGCGCCAATGATCGCTTTTCCCACCGCCATATTGCGCTCAGTAGTGCATGAAGACGTGGACGTGTATACTGCCGCTGCGAAAGCCGTAAAGGCAGTAATGACGCTCGATGATGGTTCGCTGTCTACGTCTCAAGAAAAAATATTTAAAGGGGTTTTCGTGTTGGTTCGTGATACTTGAAGTTTGCGTGGTCGCGCATTGCCGTGTGGCTTTGTCCCTCTGAGACCTGCAACGATCTTTTGCGCAGATTATGCGATCGCTGGGAAGTTCGGGCTTGTTGAAGATGCCACCGGCATTTGGAGACGCCATGCTGCAGGTCTGCTACGTGACATTGGTTGTACTTCCCGCAACACTGTGTGTGGTCACGTTTTAGTGTTGTGAATGTAGCTGCGGTGTGTCGGGTTGGCTGCTGCGATCGCAGCTCAGTCAACGCATTTGCTCAGTCGCACCAGGGCCCTTCCCACAGACGTGAGTGATTGCCATGAAGATTTGTGGATGTTTACTTGGCATCACATGTGTATTTGTGTGTGTAGGTGATGGACATTGCAAAGTACTTCATTCTGTTGGTCGGTATTGACGATTTTCTGGTGCAAGTACGTGTTGTGTGACAAACCATTGGATCGGCGTAACGACGGCTTGAATTACCTGTTCTGCGGTGCGACCGTATGCCCCAGGCTGCAGCACTTGAAGTTCTTGCAGAAACGATATCCCTCCGGCATGGACACGCGCTTTTACTTGACACTTCGGAGCCCGGCCGCGCAGAACTATGGGAGTGCATTAGGAAGCTCTGTATTGCAGCACGTGGTGTTCCGCACAGCGTGCGATTCGCAGCGTGCAGTATATTTGGTCACTTTCTACAAGCCAGTAAGTTCCTTGATGCCGGCACCGGTGATTGTCTGCCAGAGCCCCCTCGTGATGTTGTGTTGTGGTGATGAACTGCAATGTAACAGAGAGTGACTCAACTGGAAACAGAAGTATGGATGAATTTGTGGCTAGTATCATGGGTACAAGTGAGATGGATCCCAATGAACCCAGCGCTTACGATGTTAGTCTGTCAGCCTTTGCACTCCGTGATGTCAGTCGAGTTGACTGGTTCATTGTTGTCTTGACACAGGTGTCGTCGTCAGACTGCAGGGAAGCCCTGGTCGGCGCGTTGTTTGGATGCATCCACACGTTTGTCCGTCACAACAAGACAGAAGCACTTGACTACTTTCTGAAGCACTCTCAAATCGAGAGCTCCACTGCCACGAAGAAATTTTTGTCTTCGTGGAGATTGTACGTTGATGTCAATATGTTTGTCTGTCTTAAGGAGGATCTCTAACGTATTTGGCTATGCAGTTGTACTTGTGGCCACTACGCCTCGACAGAGCTACAGGGGTTTGCACTGCAAGCTTTGACTGCGTGCGTGCGAGTTGCTGTGGATGATGGATCTGCGTCTGCCGCAAAGGTGAGCAGGCGTTTGATGATATTGTCCTCGCCACACGACATGTGACACGTGTGTTGGTGGACTGCAGAAAATTGCTTTGTTTTTGGACAGCTGCTTCGTCCCGCACAATGGTCAAACTTTAGTTGCACAAGTACGATCGACGCATGCAACGTGTCCTGCTGATGGAGCATGTTAGTTATGCACTCTTTGTTGGTTTGGACAGTTGGTTCAGAAAGTGACGTCGGAACTGGATAACGACTTTCGAAACGTTGTGTTGGAATTTTTGAAGTGGACCTGCATGGTACAAGCTGGTCAGTAACGAATACATTGGTCGTGTTCTTATCACATGTTTGAGCACCGGTCGTTCATTGGTAGGGGGCATGTCGTGGGGACCACGCCAGGTGCTTGGTAGCAAAATCGCTCTGGATTATTTGGGTGATGCGCAGTCGGAGAATTCGAAAAGTGGTCCGTTTTCCATGACAACTCTCTGCTTCGTTGTTCAATAACTGACAATCTGGACTCTTGCAGGACGTGAACAAAAATTTGCGTGGTTAGATGCTTTTATCAAGCACCCATCAGTGAGTTGGTGTGTTCGCCGTTCGTGCACCAACCGTCTTTAACACGTCATGCTTCCTTCAGGTTGGCGATGGGCAGACTGCAACTATTCTATCTACACAATCTTCGTTGAAAAACCTGCGTAAAATGCACGCTGCGGGGTACGTCCAAGCATTTTGCCTTCATGGTGATCAACAACGAGATGACGTTTTGCTCGCGTGCATGCAGGCCGTACCCTGCATTTGATAGTGTGGCTACAGTCGCCACAAAGTCTTCGCAGTAAGTTAGCAAGCTAACCAGCAAGGCCATGGGCTTGTGGCTGCACAGTTCCGTCGTAGATTCGAAGGTAGAAGCATCGGTGTAAATAACCATACGTTTTTCGCTACCTAACTAACATAAGGTTTACGGCGTGCGGCTTTCGAACAGTCGACCTATCTGCGTCGTGGAACGTTATTGTCCCAAATTCAACATTCATGCCACCGTTCAATCAACGGCATCGCGCTCCAACGAACAAAGGTGACCGACCACCTAGTCTATGCCACGAAATGTGACATTGTAACAATGCAAAGTGAAGTATGTACAGGCTATCAATATTTTGTGGGGGTCTGAGGCCATGTATGTGAGTGAGGGTGACGGTGCTGTGAGCTGTCTCAAGCTGTCGAGGTTGTTGTTGAACTCGTGTTGTTGTTGCGCCGCCACCAGCTAGCCAGCCACCGCAGCCAAAGCACACAAACACCGACAAGCCGCACTCCGTGCTGCAGCACTTCAAAACTCAAATAGCGTGTGCAGCAGCGGCAGGGACGGTGTTTTTGGGTGAACAAAACGTGTTGGTTGACGCTTGCGTGCCTGGTTGGCAGACTTGGTTACGGTGTAAGCACGTGTTCTTTCGCAAAGAGTGAATTGTTGCAGGTGTTTGTTGTTCATAGCTTTGCGTGGTGGGTCAGAAGCTAAGATTGGTTTTGTGTTGGAGAGATCGAGTTCCTTGAAATGGCGCGTACAAGGCACACTCGCTTTGACACTGACGTACGCAAGAGAAGATGTCTGACGACAAACAAATAGTACATTGCAACTGGGACACTAAAGGTTTAAAACCGCTGTCGTTTGCGAAAGGTTGGAGCACATGCCACACTTCAGAACGGCCGTGGTTATATTTTGCGCAGAGTCGTTTTCTGTTCGAGTTTTCCTTCCCAACATTCGCGTTTAGAAAACCATGTAACTGCCTCTGTGGTGAACTTTTTGTTGGCGTTAGTATCATGTCTAACCCGGGAAGGAGACAACAACGAGTTGGGATTCCTGATATTCCTGCGCCGTCGAAGCGGAAGAGAGCCCTCGTGGAGCATGTCAAGGAAACTCTGAAACGTTCTTGTCTTGCCAAGATTAAGGCCCGATACAGGTCAACGACACGGCGGAGGAAGAAAAAAGAACACTCACCTGTTGAGCTACAAGCCCAAAAAGACAATCTTCAAGCAACAGTCGCTCAAGAGATCGACAACTGCCGCCGGGACTTGGACCGTGTACGCCAAGACATTGGCTACGTTTCGGAACTTGGCCAATCTGCTGGCCCGGCTCGGCGTGCATCTGTTCCATCATCGCAGGAAGTGTTGATTCCAGATGCCAGCGGTCCAGCTGTTCAGCTTTTTCGTTCTCCACATACGGGTTTAGAGCAACACGACCACAATATCTCACCAGCTTCCTCCGATGACGATGAACCGAGGCCCCCTCCGCTGGAGTGGGGTGAGCATGATCAAATCGATGAAGAGTCATACATTGAAATCATGCAGTTTGTGGAAGAGAATATTTTGAAAGAAGTTGAGCGCGAAGAACGTGAATTGGTGAGTGTCTGCTTCCCTCATTTATCCGTGCTGGTGACACTTGACGTGAGTGTCTCACTTGCGTTATCACCCGTAGGATGCTATCGTGTGCACAGCTGCCGAGCTGCAAGATAAAATTGAGGTAGAGCGCATGTTCGTAGTGTCCATGTTCAAGTGCACCACGGGTAACCAAGTTTGGTTTTTAGGCCGCAGAACAAGCAGAGATTGCGCAAATGGAGCGCATGTTCGCGAACAAGAACCCACTAGGCAGCAGCAAACTGTTTGCGGGATTGGAGTCTTTTGATGTTTTGTGTCCACTGTGCTCAGAGCGGTATTTGCGTCAGTTTCCGAAGTTTTTCTCCTGTGACTGCGGGCTCCACTTCCCTCTGAAGGATACGGTCAGTTTTGTGCTGCAACATGGCGTGTACTTGGTGTCACCTGAGCGTATTCGATTTTCTTTTAGGTCATGCGGCTCCCTCAATTGAAAGCGTTGCTCGCCGATACGTATGACAGACACGGTCAAACAGGGTGCCCATCGAATAGACTTTCCTGTCGCTTGGAATCGAAGTTCAATGATACTTGGCTTGTGCACACGTGCAGCGAATGCTCTTTCATCGGTATGCTGTAAGACCTGCCGAATTGTATGACAATAAGTTGGTATTCGACACACACTCTTGCGTTTGTTTGCCACGACCTTCATTGTCCAGCTGTCTCGTCCCTTCGTCCGCGCGCGCACTTTGTCGTCCTGCATGGCTACTAGTACCGTTTTGAGAGAACGTGCGCCGTCGCCACCTGTCGTTTCGCTGAACATGGCCGCGTGACCGCGCCTTGGTTTGAAGCATGCATCATTCAATCATACCATCATGCAACCATACATACAACCGACAACGGACACCGCCGGACCGACGACGCCGATCGAGCATCGCTGCTTCGTCGACCGCGCGAAACGCACTCCCAGCCACTGCGAGTGAAGGTCGTTTTCGTCGCCGCCCACAGTGCCCACGGTGCCCACAGACCCCGCTGAGCCACAGGCTGAGTCACGATCGTGATAGGCGGTGGTGGGTGGTGGGCACCGTGGGCGGTCATTGTTGATGTGTTGGGCGTGACAGCCACTGCGCGTGAGTGCGACGCGCCACGAAGAGAAGACTCTTTGGCGCAACGCGCAACGCAACACGCAACACGCCACTCGACACGCCACCACCAGGCTTCGTGTGCGTCGTGTGAGGGTCTGCGTCGCACAACGACGACGACCAACTCCAAGCAGTCAGCATCCCGTCCTCCCGCCCTCCCGCCCGTCTCTGCCACCCTGTGCTGGTCTGTGACTTACGTGGTTGGAAGGTGAATACGTTGAACCAGGACAGTGAGGGTGGGAACTGATGGGAGGATGGAAACATAAACTTGAGGGCGAGGGACTGTCCCCGTGTCGCGAACTCATCGGCCAAGAAGTGCGATGTGTAACATGAGACGAGACCTGGCGTACAGCCAGCGTTTGGCTATTTGGACGCCAGGCGACCGCGTACGCCACCGAATTTCACCACAACAAGTGTAAAATGGACAACAAATAATTTCTGTGCTTCAGACCTTTGAGCATTTTTGGTGTGAAATGGAAGCGACAGCGTTTCGTTTTTGATTTCAACATGGTGCACAACAAGGAAACCCGCCTTCTGGCGGCTGCGGTATCGGATGCTCTGAGGAAACCAGGAGACACACCATTTCTTTTGCACCGCGACACACACCTGGAACAAGGTACCCAATGTGCGCACTCTGCTCCTTATGTCGCAATAACGTATGAGGAAGTTGCGGATGCATCTGCAGAAGTTGCCGCTGGGCTCCGGAGTTTGGGTGTACCCCGCAGTAGTTGCGTTGGCATCGCCAGCGAAAACCGCGTCGAGTGGCTCGAAGCCGACTTTGCGTGTGCTTTTGGCGATTTCATGAACGTAGGTCTACACCTGGGATGGCCACCACAGAAGCTTGCGGCAATTATTGAAAGTGCAGAATGCAGCGTGATCATCTGTTCGATTGATGGCGCAGCCTCAGTTGCTGAGGCACTTCAGCTCCTGCGAGCTCGGCCTATCAAATTTGACGAGCCATTCATTGTGTTGTTGCCACGCGTGTTGGAGACAGACAGCGTCGTTCAAAACGTTGGCGCGTTGCTACCGTCTGCGCAACAATGGAGTGAAATCAGGCAGCTTGGACAGCGGCCTGACGCGTCTACGTACACTGGCTTTGGGTTCAAGGATGATGTCGCTTCAGCAGGGTTGGAGCTTGCTATGCGTGAGATTGATAGCGACGTGGACGGCAACAAGCCTTTTACATTAATGTACAGTTCGGGAAGCAGTGGAGGCCCGCCAAAAGCGACTGTGAATACGAAAGCGGACTGGCTAAAATCGAACTGTTCTGCTGGTGCCTTCGCGAATTTTGATACAGTTGAGGACCGCAGAGGCATCTCTTATTTGTCGTTGTGTCATGGTGCGGACAGAGGTATTTGCTGGCAAGGAGCGTTTGGTGGCGGAACCATCGGCTTCGCTCGCGGAGAGTCGGATCTAGATGGGTGTTTACAAGACCTTGCAGAACTCCGACCAACATTTTTTCTTGGCTTTGCCCCATTCTGGACGTTGCTGTATCAAAGGCACCTCGCAGAACTCCTTCCAGCAGTTGATCGCGAGCTCGATTTGTTGCTGAGCAAGGAATTTGAGTCATTACCTCCAGAAGAGTTTAAACGGTTTGCGACCCAACATCCACACGAATGGCAAGATTTACGCGACATTTTCCTTCTCACGCGACAGGGTGCGTAGTGTTGGCAGCTGACGGTCTCACGTGGCCTGCGGTAGAACGTTGACAACCATTGTGGGCTTGTTATCAGGTGGCAGCATCAGGCGGGATTTGCTGGACAAAATGCGCAATCGCCTTGGTGGTTGTTTGCGGTCAGCTGCAACAGGCAAGACCATTTCGCCAAATTTCGTGTGTGATTTCATGTCAACGTTCAAATATGTGTTGTGCAGGTGGTAGCAGAACTCCTGAAGCCGTGCGCCGGTTTATGTTCTTTCTTCTTGAAGATGGCTCGAATGGAGTGACCGATTCGTACGGCTCTACAGAATTCCCTGGTATTGCCAGCAATGGCGAAATAGCTCCTGATGTGGAGCTGAAGTTGATTGCTTGTCCTGGGGGATACAGTCCAGACGACCGACCACATCCTCGTGGAGAAATTTTGGTGCGACGAAAGGATGGTTCTCGAACGTCATACTGGAAAAATGAAGAGCTGACTGCCTCTGCATGGGATGTTGACGGGTGGTATCACACTGGAGACGTTGGGCTTCTCAACTATAAACAAGAGCAAGTTCCAAACAGATACTCTGAAATTCCGCGAGCCAAAGGACACAACTGGACTGCTGGTGTTGGGTACTTGCAAGTCATTGACCGAGTCAAGCAGCTAGAAGAGTTGTATTGGAACCACGATTCGCTGTGGGTTTCCACGCAGTACCTTGAAAATTTGTACGTAATCTGTGTGTTGTAGCGTGCGGCAACTAGCATTTGCAACACCGATTGCATCCCCGTGATGCCAGCTGCATCTTTGATGATGTTTCGCAGATATTCCACGGTTCCAGGTTTCGATCATGTTGTGTTGACCACAGATCGCAACGAAGAGGGATTTATCGCAATTGTGCTTCTCAGTAATGGCAAGACATTTGCTGATGATATTTCTGCCGACAATCAAGCCCACCGTAGTGCCAAGTGTCTCCAGCAGTTGAAATCCATTGGGAAAACTCACCAATTGGCACCATACGAGATTCCTGTTGGCGTACTTGTGATCGTGCCGACCGCGACCAACCCAAAACCTTGGACGCAAGAGAATGGCTTGCTGACCATCACTGGCAAAGTGAACCGTGTGAAAGTTAAAGACTTCTACCATCTGGAATGGATGGCTCAATATGCAACGGTGGCCTCTGGCACCCTGTCTCCAGAGCGCCGCAGACAAGAACCTTCCAGGCTGGGAGGTGTTGATGGTGGTACCCACACACGCCCGAATGCTGCAACAACTGAAGCGAGCGAATCTGTGAAGGTTCTGAAATCACGCTTGCGGCTTAAGGTCAAAGACGAGGCTGGACCAGTGCCACACAACAATGAACCTGTAGTCGTAAGTGGCATTCCTGCAGCTTGTTTCGCAACATCAACCACAACCTTACGTACGTCATGCAATGTATGAGTAGGTGCAACGCGCAAATCGCGTTGCTGACTGTCGTTTGCGTCGACGGCGACGGCGCCCACCAGACAACATTCTCAAAATGGTTGAGGAGCTTGAAACACCGAGTGCGACTGATGGTGCATTCTCAATTACCGTTCAACAGCTGGTAAGTACGATAATTGTGAGCGTTTGGTGCGTCACAGGGTCCTCGAATAACGTACTGCATGCGACATCTTGACGACAGGACGGGACTGGTTTACATGTTGAAATTCTTCCATCAGACACTGTTTTAATGTTGAAATGCCGGATACAAAGCTGTCATGCCGTCCCTGCGGACATACAAGTGCTTGTTTGGGAGGGTCAGAAACTAGACAATGACAGTGCGACAATGGAACAAATTGGCGTTCGTCTTGGAAGCTGCATTCACCTGTCACTGAGGTCGAGGGCGGTTGAAATATGCGAAGAGAAGCTCACGGACCAGACTCTGCGGGGGCGAGATTGGCTTGAGAATCGTGTGTCAGACGACGGGCGGTGCGTATAGCACAGCTCTGTCCGGTGATCGAGATTTGCGAATTGAACTGGCTGCGGTGTTTGTAGTTATGAGGAGCTAAGATTTCAATTCGAACTTTGCGCACCACGTCATGCTGTTGGTGACTCGGTTGAGTGGATCTCGATTGGCTCGCCTGATGACGTTGCCACCATCCAGCAGCAATTCGAGACTGTTCGCCGGCTGGCTCTTCACATACGTAAAAATGCAAAGGTGTGGGAAGTGTCGAACGCAGGAGCTCGTCGAGCGGCAACGCAGGCCATTGAGGAGGTCGGCGAACAATTTCATCACAGTGTCACCGAGGTTCGGCCCTATGCTCCATGGCACACGCCACGCTGTTACGATGCTCACATGCAATGATGTAACAGGCGTTAAGAGAACCCAAGCCTTTTGATAGACTTGTTAAAGTCATCAATGCTTTGCTCACTGGACGCCGAAAAGTCGAGCAAGCCAAGTTTCGGCTTGGGTTATGTTCCATGTGTGCCGACATGAAAGTACGACTTGTGTTGCTGTTTTGCGGGTTCCGAGCACGTCAGCATATAATAGCAAACTGCCGCAATTCTTCTGTACCGTAGGCCGCATTTGAAGAGCTCGATGGAGGTAAAGTTCAAGCATGTTGACTCGTGATTGCATTCAAATGACGACTTTTTTTGACCGACTGCCCATCCAGAACTGCTGAAATTGCGACGAATTGGCGACACTCTTAATGTTGACTCACGTAGTCTGCCTGTCACTTGGCGTTTTGCCCTGGACTGGATCTTGGATGAGTGGCGTGAAGTTCGAGACATTCGGGAGTGTATTCTCGGGTCCGTGACTTGTGGTCTTCAGTTTGACCTGTTGGCTGTCAGTGTCTGATTGTTATGCTGTTGCTTTGATATGCAGTTGTGGTCAAAATGTTTTTGCGGATGAGATGGGCACCCATATTGATGCCGGATGCGATGCAACGGGCACAACGTCGCTTCCAGTGACCGAAGAGACTGGAGTCAGTATGGGCGCTGACACTGCAGTGCTGTGCGAGATCACGGGGCTTACAATCGATCCGGAGAATGACGATCTCACCCCTAAGATGACGAATGAGAGGTGTGCAACTCGCACACCTCGTGTGCACAGCGTGTCCCGAGGCAAAGACAGACTTCCATGGGCTCACGATGCCGTAGCTCATGCGAGAGAATTGATTGCACAGTTGGAACCACCTCAGCAGCAAGTCGCGCGACAATTGCTCCTGTTGGTGGATTCTCACTTCGACAATGCGGATGACTTCTTCACGCGAGACAAGCAGGGTCTTTACTGGCTGAACGAGTTTGTGCAGTTCAAATCAATGGGTGCCGACGTGGGCTCTCCTCGATACGGACACAACACACCAGCGTCTCTTGTGTGTCGCGCTTGTGATGCGTTTGCTCTACGTCCAGCGCTCGGTGTGCCTGATTTGGGCGATCTTCCAGCAGAAATGGCGATCGGTTGCATATCGCGTGAGACGCCTCTGGATGTGTTGCCTCAAGCAGCGTCTATGACATTGACCAAGCGCAATTCTTTCTTGTGGATTACGTATCAGGACCTTGGGCTCTTAGTGACTCGCGTTGCTGCAGGGTTGTTGAGATTGGGGATAGCACCAGGGTCTTATGTGGCCGTATCTGGTTACAACGACTTTGAATTTGCAGTTGCTGACTTTGCAATCGCGACTGCCGGACTCGTATGCGTGCCGATTCACGGCACGTATTCGAACGACGCTGCGGCCACAGTCATCAACAAAGTTCACTGTGTTGCGCTGTGCTTCATGCGAGACCATGCAAATGTGGAGACGCGGGCGAATGCGGGCGGCAAGTGGTCCGTGCAAGGCTTAGCTGACCAGTGTGAATCTTTGACTTCGTTTGTTGTGATGGATGCACCTGCGGCTGGTGGGTGGGACGTGCCAAACCTTCGCGATGGAGCTACCACAATCTCTGGATCGTTCGTGGAGTGGGTCGCATCACCCAGCGTAGTTTCCGACATTCTCCCGAACCCTTTTGACGCAAAAGGAGCCGTCTACGGTGACATTGGTGGTGAGCAAAAACGCGTAACAACCGTACTGTTTACCAGCGGGTCTTCCGGCGCACCGAAGGCGGTAGCTGTTGGAGTGAACGAATTCGTGACAGATATTTCGTTTGCGTGCCCAGACACCGGGGTGACGGTGTCATACATTCCACTGAGCCATGGCAGCGACAGATACAAGGTTTGGTCGCACATTGTGCATGGAGCGCGTGTTGGATTTTGTCAATTTGGAGCTGAAAATTGGGAGTGGCGGGAGCGTAACAAGACTGACTCCCCTGGTTTATCAGCAGTGGATCTGCTCTTTGAACAAATTCGACGCTTGAAGCCAACGTCGATGTCCTGCCCACCTAACATTTGGGCTGGACTTCATGAAATTTACCGTCGCACCGGCAACCTACTCGAAGTGGCTAGGTTGCTTGGTCCGAATATCCAGACGATGGTCACTGGAGGAGCACCAACTCCATCTTCAGATGTGGAATTTGCAAAAGTTTTGTGCCGGTGTTGCGGTGCCGCTTTCAGCGACAGTTATGGAACCACCGAAAATGGTGCTGTGACAGCAGACGGATTTCAACCGCGTCCCAGGTGGGGATTGATGTTGCAACAAGCCTGCGTTCTTGGCGTCTTCGCCGTAACTTTGTTTTACATTCTGCAGGTACCAAAACGTAGAGGTACAATTAATTGACAATGGTAACTTCACATCTCGGGACTCTCCCTTTCCTAGAGGCGAAGTTATAGTTCAGTGCGAAACATTGGCATTAGGATACCAAGGAGACCCTGAAAAGACGGCCGATGCCTTTTTCACGGTCAGCAAAGACGATAAAGGCCAGTCCAGCTGTTCATTGGATATTTTCCCTATTCCCAAGTCAAGCGGGCGTTGGTATCGCACGGGAGATCTGGGCTGGTTTGATCAGACAGGGCGATTGCATTTGGCGGGGAGGGTGTCGTCATCAACTATATTTGGGCTTGTAGTCGACACTGTCGAACGTCAGCTGGAAGATCTTGAGGCAGTTCGCCATGCTGTTGTTTTCCTGCAACACGACGACAAATACGATACCGCAGTGCCATTAGTCACGGTAATTGTCAGCGCCGCATCTGACAGTCCGGGTCTTCGTGCAGCTGTAGATGGTCGGCTTCGCGCAATCCTATCTCGCAGCACTAAAAGTACTGACATTCAAACTCAGGTGGCTGTCGATGCCCGTGAAGAATGGTCCATTGAGAATGGCTTGCTCACAGCCACTTTAAAGAAGCGCCGCACTGTGGCGATGGACCATTTTGCGTGTGGTCTGTTTGGTCAATCTAGCACAAGCGCGGAAAACAAAGAAAAAGACGTCGAAGCGAGTCTACGAGCCACAGTGGAAGGTCTGGTCCTTCGTGGCGTGGTCAGCGCTGAGGATGCTCAAGGAATTGGACCTCCAAGACCTCCAAGTCCTCACCAACGGCTCGAACATCATTCGTCGAAAGTTTTCCGGGAGCAACTTTCCATTACATCATCGCAACAAAGACGAAATCACCGAAAACAGTTCCGGCAGTTTCTTGTGGTGTACCAAATGCTCCGCCAGCAAATGGATCCAGCGCATGCTTTTCGCGCTATACTGGGAAACCCACATGAACTAATTGATCCTTACCGTGGAAGTGATCTGACGTCCAGTGGTTGCGAAGTTGGCACGCCGCAAAATGCGGATGTCGGTTCCCGAGGAACGACCGTATTAACAAGGAGTGGTCCACTGGATCTGACACCAGACCTAGCTCGCCTGGTGCGCGAACGATGGCTTTCTCGTGAGCACGCACTGCGGATCATGGAGGCGCAAAAATGGGAAATTTTCCAAGCCGAGCAAACAATATCGCAGGCATCTTCCGACGGTAAGCCTGCACGGAAGAAGACTCGAAAGCATAAGCACAAGCAATCACGAGCTCCTGAAGTGAAGGGTGGTTCATCGTGGGCTGTGATTGTCGCCGGCGGCGAGGGCTTTCAATATGGCATCTATAACCTGGAGCCAGTGTTTGAACTATGCGTGCGGCAACTTGGTCGCGATCGAGTGATTTTGGTTGCTCCCATTGAGGAAATCATCGAAGACAGGCGACGTGCGGCAGAAACTGGGATACCTGTGTTCTCTCCGACACTGTCACCTGAGCAAAATCGCATCAAGAACCTCGAAAAGCTTGCGGAATTCGAGAATCGTTTCAAATTTATCCGTGAGCATGGGGGTGCTGACTATGACGGGCCCGATTGCACAGCAGAAACTGTCATGCGCATCCTTGCAGGGCAACCACGACGCGAGGGAGACAAAGTCCTACCACGTGATCCTTCACTGCTCGGCTCAGTTTTCTTCTGCTTTGGTGGCCACGGAGGTTCCTTTCGATCTATTAAAAGAAATTCTCCCATCTTAACAACCACAAAATGCGATCTGTGCTCCCAGGCGCATACGTTGCGCCCAAAGCGAGAACTGTCTTCGGAAGAGGTGGGTAGTCAATGGCCTGTTTGGCTCCAAGAAGACTGCAATTATGTGTTGAAGTATTCAAACACTGCAACACACTCTTTAGAACACGACCGAGTGCTTTGCGAAGACGACGAAGTGGTCACCCCATTTGGAATGGGCCGTGTCGTTGGGCGTGTGTCTGTTGCTGCTCAACAAGTCGACAGAGCCATGCATGCATTATGGCCGTCGTCCAAATTTCCGCTTGTCGGCTCAACAGGCCATTACACGTCGCCGTTTCTGCTGACATTTGGGACTCAACATTCACCGCCAATGTTCTTACCCCATCCGTTCTTGTACAAAGTGGTGTTGAATGTGACAAATGAGTTCGATGGCGATGAACGTCTCAACGGTGGTTCATGCTGGCGGGTTCTGTCACTGTTGCACTTGTTCAGCACAGTACATGGAATACAATTGCCACCTTCAGCAGTTGCATCACTAGAAGGTTTCTTGGACATGGAAGACCACCGCTCCGTTCGCGATGTGTGCCGCGAAGATGTTCAAGCTCGATGCAAAGACAACGGCTATGTATTGCTGCGTCGCGATGTTATGTGCTTGCCGTTCGGGCCGCGCGAGTACAATCACTTTCATTCTTCACTGAAAACTCGTGAGTGGGCGTTTGGTATGCCTCATGCCGCACCGCTCGGAGTGTACGGTCCTGTCGCCTGGCGGCATTCGCCAGTAACAAGTCCAACGCATTTGCTGGTGTGGCAACAAATTTTCGCTGGACTTCATGGAATTCGCCAGTCGGCACCAAACTGCCGTATTTTGGCGCTTACAGAAGCTTGCTTTTCAGGTGGCGCCATGAAGTTTATGGACGACGAGCGCCTGACATACTGGAACAAACTGGAGTCATGGTACGTTGTGTTGGAGGTCTGTTTTAAAAAAGTGGTTGCGTGTGCTCATGCACATTGTGGTTTGACTGTAGGCCCGTGTTTCTGATCTCAACTGCCGGGGAAGCTCAGTCAAGTGGATCTGGTTTCATGCAAGGGTTCATTTCTGGAGTGGTACGGTGTTGTGAGTCGTCGTCGTCACATTGCGTGACGTCTAAATGCCCGTTATGACATTTCACTTAGGCTCGCTCAATCAAGCGTCTCAGCCGCCGCACTGGCAAAACTGGCGTGTCCTTGCTGCAACAAGCAGAAGAGGCCCGAACAAAGTTCCGCAAGTGGAGCAACTTCGGTGCTGTTCACGGTGCCACGGGACCCATTTCGGGAACCAGCGACGTACGTCATCGATCTTACTGTTGCGCTGCACGGAAATGGAGTTCGATCTCACGTTGTGTTTGCTTAGGTCCACTTTTCGTTCAGTACACAGTCGAGCGTTGAGAAGGAAGACATTGCAACTTGGTTTGTTCAACACAATTGCAATTCATCTGGTGGTGGTAGCAGCGCGAAAGGCAGGTGATTCCCCTGGATGCACCATTGATAGCAACGAGTGGACGACAACTCGAGCAGTGGCACCAAAGTAAAAAAATAAAATGTCAACTGACAATTGTGTCACTGTTATGATACGACCAACTCTCAGATGCCCCAATCATCCAAATTTCCTGTCACAGTTTCTGTGTTGTTGGGATCATCCTCTGGAAGTTCGATTCGTTCGTCAGCTGTCAGTGCTTCTGGGAAATCGTGTCGTTCGACAAATTCAAAGTTAAATGCAAACTTTGTATTGTGCTTTCGGTACCTACACAAAGGGGCACACACACAATAGATATGTCCGTGAGTAAGGGATACATACAGAACACGGCCGAACACACTGACGTACTCTTCACGTCCAAGCAATAGTTGTTGCTTTGATGTAGGTCCAGCATGGTGAACCATTTGCCAAAAGACGTCGTTCATCTTTTCCAGCTTGTACTCGCGGACGTTGTGCACCTTTTTGTGACGAAGCATACTTTTCCACCTGCGGTGATGCTCGTGAAATCGCTCAATTTCTTTTGCACGAATGTCCTTGGTCATAGTGTAGATCTCAAAATTTTCCTCCAAATAGTCAGGCCGCTTTTTGACACCAGCTTTCAGTTTGTTGAAGATCTCCATAGCACCCTCCACGGGATTGTGCTGTGCAGTTGTGCTGTCAGGCTTGACAAGCACCTCGACCTCGGTTTTGGCATTAAAGCACAGTTCTACGGCGTGAAGGACCTCATCGACGCATTTCTCGTGTGCTTGGAACATGGGAACCAAAAAGAAGGGGGCATCGGGCACCTGGATAACGCCTTGTTTACGCTCTCCTGTGCATCCAAGAATGTCGGTCATGCCTTTGAAAACGTTCAATCTTGAAACCAAATGCTTGGAGAAAAATGACTTGTCTTCGGGCAAGTACTGAACGACGCGGCCGCGAAAGAAGTCTTCAAACTTGTGAAAGTCGAAAACGAGACTCCGACGCTTGAAATTGTCGAGTCCACCGTTACGCGCGGCGGCGTGCTCTTGCTCGAGTTGCCGAATGCGCTCCGTAAAAGCCAAATAATCGATTCTGGACTTGGAACTGGCGTTGCTCTTGTCGGTCCCATAGTTTTCATTGAGCCAGGAGCTGAAATTAATTTCGCTGTCCTCCGGCAAGTATGGTTGAAGCATCTCAACAACTACCGCGATCGGGAGAGACGATTCCTCCGTGACATCACGGCGACGGAAGTCGTTCCTCATTCTCCCAACGTTCACGTCTCGGAAGTAACGGAAAAAGTCTTCACCTTTGGCTTCACGACCGATACGCTCGGTGTTTAGTCCGAACTTTTTGATCCAAAACTTACCCTTGATTTCGTCGTTTTGACGGATGCGCCGGAAGAGTGCGTGGTAATAATTGATTTGACAATGGTCCACGCAAAGCTTCAGCATTAGCTTCATGTTATCTGTTTGTCCGAAGTACTTGGCACACTCCGGAAACACTGAATTTTTCAAAGGGTTGAAAACCATGTCGTACGGTGTTCGGCGGTCGAATCGAGTGAAGAACTCAGCGAAATTAAGGCGCTGAAAGATGTTGTCCAGCAGCGCGTGAATTGCTACAGCGCGCCCACGGTCAATGTCAGTGAAAATGTTGTCGAGATCCTTGGACTGCTCGTACATTTTTTCAGCCCAGTCCGGGTCGTCCTCCGCAATTCCAATTGTTCTGAGCCTTTCGCCAAACTTATACCCACAACCTCCTCGTCGTTTATCGTTCAACAACTTAAGAGTTTCTTCTCGAATGGCGGAAAAGTCATTGGCCACGGCACACATAAACTTGAACTCGAATGGCACGACTGGTAAATATGACGTGACGACAAGCACATACCTACACCCCGCCACAAGAGGTATTTGATTGATTAGCGGTTTGAGCAAAAGCTGCATTCAGTGCAATCGACGTACGTCTGAACGGCTTTGATGCAGCTAAAAATCATGTTTGTGTTGAGCTCTTCCACTTCGCATTCTTCGCAAATTTCTAGCTGGTTTAGAACTACTCGGAAAATGTCATTCACGGTGACTGTCCTCACAATGGCCGATCGCGATTGTGCGTAAATTTCAGGCTCTGCAGTCAGCAACTTTTTGCAGCTACGACGCAAAATGTCGGTGATGATTGCGAGAGCTTTGTCTGTGTAGGCTTCGATCAGCACTTGTTTGTCTGTTTCGAACTTATCCACCGACACACGTTCCGCAATGGTCGTGCCTTCAATTGCTGGATACACCACCGCGTCTAGATAGGTCGTCAGTAACTACATCAACAAAAAGGGCACGAACAATCCACATCCATGTACTTGTCAACGGAATCCAGCACACACAACATCGAAAGTGCATAGTTGCGGTGGCACTCACTTGAATTAGCATTTTCAGCTCTTCAGGAGTGTACTCTGCTAAGCAGTCAGGATCCGAAACGCCGATCATATCAAACTGCGTAATGAGCCTGTTGTTGTATTGTGCGAGATACAGCTCGAACAACTCCATTCGGTCGGGAACGCAATCGTTGTATCGCATGTTCAAGTCATCAATGAGCCTCTCGGCACACTCCACGGTCGTGTGAATATCCAATTCTTCAAGTTCCCGAACAGAAGAGTTCACATCCGCTGACTCGTCGTTGTCATCGAGCTGGAAAAAGCGCTCAGCCGCAGTGAAGGCAACCATCACAGCATCCGAGCGTTTACGATCAGCAACGAGAGCATCATACTCCTTGATCCAGTTTGCAGTCATGATGGCGCGTGTTTCAGGTCGCGGCGCATCATCGGATGCACTGGACGATTTCGCACCGGCCGCGGATCGACTGGACGAAGAGCTGCTAGTGCCACCACTCCGGCTGGAGCTACCGGATCTGTCTGAAGAAGAGCTGGTGTCAATTCCCGCGCTTTCCGCCTCGCCGCGT
>Ga0213839_1001077_pt1 | contig 20042 bp, 13 predicted proteins | sample SWPATP21_FD_160075 | JGI IMG/M metagenome (GOLD analysis project Ga0213839, IMG submission 160075) | Coastal seawater microbial communities from Marineland, Florida, United States - SWPA TP2 #1 | ecosystem: Environmental > Aquatic > Marine > Coastal | place: USA: Florida | collected 2016-08-14
ACGGCGTGGTCGAGGTCGCCGGCCTCCACGGGGCTGTAGAAGGTCTCGACGCCGCTCCGAGCGGGGCGACCGGCGTCGTGCCAGGCTTCGAGGCGGGCGATGGCTTCCTCGAAGCGGGTCTCGTTGGCGGCGTAGCGGTCGTGGATGCGGCCCTCGACGCTGTCGGGGGCGAACACGGTCCCGGAGGCGATGGCGCGGCTCGTCTCGAAGCTGTCGAGGAAGATGGGGAGGAACAGGGCGGCGACGGTGCTCTCGTGGTCTCCCTGGATGCGGGACATGGCCGCCAGGTCCGCCGTGTTCGTGTCGACGGCGTCGGCGAGGAGCTCGTCGATGCGCTCGGCCCGGAAGCCCTCGAGCCATGGACCGCCGATGTAGTAGGGGTCGTTCCACAGGGTGCCGTCGGTGCTGATGCAGCCGATGTCGTTGTTGGCGGTCAGCACGTAGCCCTGGGGCGGGTCGATGACCTGGGGGTAGGCCTCGAAGGGAACGAGCTGCTGGTAGGGGTCGGTGCTCGTCTCGTCGACCTTGCCGTCGGCATCGAGGGGGATGGTGAAGCCCTGGTACTGGGTGCCGTCGATGAGGCGGGTCGGGTCGGCGCCCTCCATGAAGGTGCCGTCGGCGTTGCGGGGGAGGTAGCTGCGGAGTGGGACGGCCTGGTAGCCGGTGTACATCACGCTGCCGGCGGCGTCGGAGACGATGATGGACTGGGAGTAGGCCAGCAGTCGCTTCGTCTCCTCCTGGAACTCCTGGACGCTGCCGGCGTGGCCGAAGTTGTCGGAGGCGCGGAGGATGTTCCCGTCGTCGAAGCCCGTGTGGTCCACGCTGACCGCGGAGACGACGCCGTCGCCGTCGACGTCGCCGGGGACGATGTAGTCGTCGCCCATGAGCAGGAGGGTCTCGCCGTCGGCCAGGACCTCGTCGGCGCTGGCCGTGCGGCCCTCGATGGAGGTGATCATGCGGCCGTCGAAGGTGGTGTAGCGGGTCCACGTCTCGGTGCGGCCGACGGAGCCGAGGATGGCCACGTTGGCGATCTCGTAGTCTTCGTCGATGGGGACGACCGGCTGCTCGCCGCCCTGGAACACGGTGGCCGAGGGGGCACCGTTGCTGTCGAGCACGAGCTCCTCGGCGTACCAGTCGGTGATGTCGCCGAAGAGCTGGGTCTGGGACCAGGCGACCTTGCCGTTGGTGCCGACGGCCATGGTGGGGAGGCCGGGGAGCACGAGGCCGACCTGGGTCGTGTCGCCGCCGCCGAGGACGGAGGTGTCCATGCCGAGGCTGTAGAAGAAGCTGGGTACCGAGAGGGGGAGGTGGCCGTCGCCGGCGAGGAGGGAGCGGCCGTCCGTCGTGTGGGTGCCGGCCACGGCCCAGGCGTTGGAGCCCCAGCCGGAGTCGCGGTCGTGGCCCATGCGTGCTTCGAAGCGCTTCATCCGACGGTCCAGGCGGTCCAGGACGTCGGGGTGGACGCGTGGCGTTCGGGGGGTGCCGACGGGGTTGGGGGCGGCGCTGCGGCGCACGGTGCCCCAGCCGGGGGCCGAGCAGACGTCGTGGGGCGGGCGAGCGTTCTCCCAGATGTCTTCGCGGAGGCCGGCGGTGCGGAGGGCCTCCTCGGGGGCGCCGAGGAAGGCGGTGTCGAGGCGCTCGTAGTTGGCGGCGCGGCCCACGTCGGTGGTCTCGAAGCCGAGGTTGTAGACGATGGTGGCCCCCATGGCGCCCATGTCTTCCCGGGTGAAGGGCTCGAGGAGGTCGGCGGGGTCCTCGGCGCCGATGAGGGGGCCGAGGAGCTCGAACTCGCTGGGCACGGGCAGGTCGCCGGCCTTGACGGCCTCTACGTAGGCGTTGATGCCGTCGACGTAGCCGTCGAGGACCGCGACGAGCTCGGGGTCCTCGTTGGTGACGGCCGTGAACTGCTCGGCGACACGGACCATGCCCATCGTGCGGGCCTCGACGTCGATGGGGAGGGCGTCCTGGCCGAGGAGGCCCGAGAGGGTGCCGGCGCCGCTGCGTCGGACGAGGTCGATCATCACGAAGCGGTCGCGGGCGAGGGCGAAGCCGGAGATGCGGGCCAGGTCGGCGCGGTTCTCGGCGTAGGCGTAGGGGATGGAGCCGGTGGTGCGGACGACCCAGGCGTTGCCCTGGAGCTCCGGCAGGTACCAGGTCTCGTCGGCGTCGAGCTCGGCGAAGGGGCCGGTGCCCGGCGTGGTGGAGGTGTCGCCCACCTGCGTGGTGCCGACCTTGGTGGGCTTGCTGACCAGCTCGTCGTCGTTGGACGAGCAGCCGAGGAAGGAGAGGGCGAGAAGGGCGAGCATGAGGCCTCCGGAGGCCCGCTTCGTAGCATGGAACCGTTCGCACTGGGCGTGGTCGGAGGGGGCATGTGGGTGATCTCCCTTGCGCTCGCTGGCGATGTCGGACCGCAGCAGGTCCCCTACGACGAGGTCGTGGCGGGGATCGAGCGTCGGCGTGCGTCGGTGTCGGACGTGGGGGAGGCGCGGCGGCTTCTGCGGGATGCCATGGTCGACGAGCTGATGCCCCGCTGGACGGGGACGCCGTGGTCCTTCTACGGGGACGCGGATGCACCGGGCGCGGAGCCGGTCGCCTGTGGGTACTACGTGTCGGCGGTGCTGCGGGATGCGGGGCTGCGGGTGGAGCGGGTGAGGTTGGCCCAGCAGGCGTCGGAGCACATCATCCAGACCTTCGTGCCGGAGGGTCGGATCCGGCGGTTCCGGAACCGGTCGGCGGCGGAGGTGGTGCGGCACGTCGGGGGTCAGGACGGCGTGTGGATCGTCGGGCTGGACTTCCACGTGGGCTTCCTGGTGGTGGAGGCCGGGGAGGTGCGGTTCTGCCACAGCACCTTCCTGGAGGAGGCGGGGGCGCTGTGCGAGGACCCGCTGACGTCCGGCGCGTTCGTGTCGAGGTACCGGGTGGTGGGGGAGCTGTTGGGGGATGACGTGGTGCGAGGCTGGGTCGAGGGGCGGAGGTGGGTGACGCGGACCCGGTAGCGCCGGGGGTGGGGTCGGTAGCGCTGGCGAGGGGCGAGAGCGGGACGGCAGGCGGCGGCGGGAGCAAGGGGTCAGAGCGGAAGGGGTGGTGGACGACCAAGGCCAGCAGCACGTCTGCGGGGGTCAGAGCGGAAGGGGGATGCCCCGGAGGCCCGGCCAGGTCCCGGCCAGGGGTCAGAGCCAAAGGGCTTGGAAGAGGGAGCAGTGCTCCGGTCGGAGAGCATCCCCGCATTCTGCGACAGCCCCCCGAGGCATCCGCCTTCGTTGCGACACATCGCTCTCATGGGCGCCGGTCGCCTACGAGATAAGCTGCCTTTTCGGCGGGTGTGAGCCCGATGTGCCGCGGATCTGTCGCAACGAGGCCAGATGCTTCCCCGGCGTGTCGCAGAACAGCGAGATGCCTCCGAGAGCCGGCGCGAACTGGGCTCGAAGCCCTTTTGCTCTGACACCGCCGCGCCGCCTCGCTGGGCGCCGGCCCCTCCGGGGGGTTGAGGGGGGTCAGGTACCAACCCCCAACACCTCGCACCGGGCTCGCTGGAGGGAGGCATCTCGCCATTCTGCGACAACCTCAGGGACCATCGCCCTTCGTTGCGACAGATCCGGCGACGTCGCGACCACGCAGGACGGGCGAAAGTGCTTTTTTCTGAGTCAGGCCGCCGGGACGCGCCGAGGTGTCGCAACGAAGGCGGATGCCTCCTCGAGGTGTCGCACAGGAGCGAGATGCCTCAAGTCGCCTCCGCGTCCAGGGGCTGTTGGTGTCCTCGGAACATGGTCCAGATGTAGAGCCCCGGCCCAGGCCCAGCCGAGCCCTTTGACACCGCCTTGCGCCGACAGCTCTTCTCCGGAGCCAGCCGAGCCCCTTTTGCTCTGACACCGCCTTGCGCCAGCCCCCCCTTGCGCCTGCCACAACACCGCCTGGCCCCCTCGCCCCCCGCCCCGAGTAGGCGCCCCACCGGGCAGTTGGATAGAGCCGGAGGTCATGACGACCTCCGACCCGATGGGCCCCGACGCCGGCCGCATCCTCCTCAACGGCAACGCCGACTCCATCGAGCGCTTCTGCAAGCTCGCGTCGGAAGCCGCCGGCCCCTCCCGCCACCGTGACGCCGATCTCCGCGCCCAGAACCGGGTGGCGCTGATCAACGCCAGCTGGGGCCGAGGAGAGGCCAACGACAAGCCCCTCCGCCGCGGCTTCAAGAACGAGGGCCGCGGGATGGTCCAGAACGTCGGCCTGTACCGGGCCTTCGTCACCGTGATGCGTCAGCGCGACGTCGTGCGCTCCCTGTTCGACGAGCACGAGGCGGCCTGGGAGTCTCTCTACGCCGCCTACAGCGAGGAGAACGACATGCTCGTCGCCTCCTTCCGTCAGGCGTGGAAGCGCTGCCAGGACGAGCTCGGCTCCGAGGCCATCCGACCACTCCTGAACGTCGGCGACCGTCACCGCCCCGGCCCTCCCACACGCCCCGTCCGGCACTACGTCGAGCACGCGTTCGCACAGCGGCTCCAGCGCCATGTCGAGGCCCTCGTGCAGGCCGACGATCGCCGCTCCGCCGTGCTCTTCGACCTGTGGCGCCACTTCCACCTCGCGAGCGGCCTGGACTTCGACCCCCTGTGGCTCGACCTCCGAAAGCACATCGCCGATGCCCTGCTGTCGGCCTCCCTCATCGCGCTGCCGGGTGGCGATCCGGCGAAGCTGTTGATCGCGTGCCGCTTCTTCCGCCTGGAGAACATCCTCCTCGAGGCCGTGCGCCGAGGTGCCCACGTGTTCGGCTCGTCTGCCGGCGCCATGGTGCTGGGACGAAGGGTCGTCATCTTCCACGACCGCAAGACCCCCCGCCAGGAGTTCGAGCTCTTCGACAACGGGCTGGGCCTGGTCGGCGGCCTGCAGGTCTTTCCCCACGTCGACGACCGGCTGCAGACGGGCGACCCCCACAACCTCGCCTACCTCGCGGCCCGCTTCCGGCACCGGGTGTGCATCGGCCTCAACGCGGGCTCCACCCTGGCGCTGCAGGCGAAGCAGGGTGGCTGGGAAGCGTGGAGCGCCGGCGACGACGAGGTGGTGCGCTTCGGACCCGACGGCAACAAGGACCGGTACGGCCAGGGGGCGCCGGTCGCCGTGTAGGCCGCCCGAGGTGGTACCATCGGGGCATGTACTGCATCGTGACCATCGCCCTCGCGGCGGACCTCCACGTGGGTCCGGCGCAGCCGTATGCCAGCGTCGGAGACGCGTTCGACGCAGCCAGCTCGGGGGACCGCATCCTGGTGGAGCCCGGCACGTACAGCGAGCCGGCCTTCGAGCTCGACGAAGAACAGGTGCTGACCATCGAGGGCACCGGCCCCGGCGTGGTCATCCAGTCGTCCGCCACCTACCGCGCCTTCATGATGGGCGAGGACGCCGAGCTCACACTGGTCGACCTCGAGCTCGACGCCATGGACCTCGTCGGTACCATCTCGGCCCCCGACGGTGGGAGCATCACCCTGCAGGGAGTCACCTTCCGCAATGCCCGCGCCCCCGGCGGCGCCTTCCGCGCAGGCTCCATCTACGCCGATCAGGTGACCGTCTTCATCGAGAACAGCGTCTTCGACGGAGCGGCGGCGCCCGGACTGGATGCCGGCCATCTGGTCGCGATCGACGCCGACGTCACCATCGTCGGGAGCACGTTCCGCCAGGGAAGCGCAGCCAACGGCGGCGCCATCTACGCGGAGGACTCGACCCTCTACGTCGAGGGCACGGTGTTCGAGGACAACGTCGCCGAAGCGGACGGGGGCGCCATCTGGGCCGGTGAGGCCTGGTGGGGTGGCGGCTGGGGCGTCGGCGTCGGCTCCGACGTCCACATCGTCGACAGCGTGTTCCGCAACGGGCAGGCGGACGATGGAGCCGGCGTCTTCGCCCGGGAGGCCGACCTGCAGATCGAGCGCACGGTCTTCGAGGGGAACCTCGCCGACGACGACGGCGCCTCGGTCTGGTCCGACGGCGGCTCCGTCGACATCTCGGACTCCGCCTTCCTGGGCGAGATCGCCATCGACGACGGGGTGGTGGCGTGCCGAAACATGGGGAGCTGCGATGTGACCGGCTCCCTCTTCGACGGCACGTCGGCGGTCGAGGGGGCGATCCTGTACGCCGACGACGTGTGGGGGGTGGAGCTGTACGGCGTGACAGGCTGCCGCCTCCTCGCCTCGGACAGCCTGATCGAGGTCCGCGACAGCGACGTCGACATCCAAGGAACGGCCATCGCTTCCTTTGGAGGGAGCGAAGCCGGCCTCCGGTTCGACCTGCTGAGCGACGCGACCCTCACCAACAACACGCTGGTTCTCGGGGACAGCGCTGACGGTGTCGTCGTCGCCGATGGATCGCTGGGCTTCGTGAACAACCTGGTGGCGTACAACACCACGACGAGCGGCGCGGCGGTCGTGGCGAGCGGCCCCTTCACCGGCGGCCACAACGCCTACTTCGACAACGCCGGCGGCGACGTCGACCCCAGCACCTTCGGCACGGATCTCGTGGGCATCGACCCCGATCTGGTCGGCGCCCTGGGTACGTCCTGCGCCACCGAGCTGCTGCGACCGAACCCCACCAGCCCCCTCGTCGACGCCGGCGACCCCTCCATCCTCGACACCGACGGCTCGCGATCCGACATCGGCGCCTTCGGGGGCCAGCAGGCCAACGAGGGCATCGACGACCTCGAAGGGGTCGACGACGATGGCGACGGCTACGCCGGGAGCGAGGACTGCGACGACAGCGACCCCCTGGTGAACCCCGATGCCGTCGAGCTCCCGTGCAACGGCGTCGACGAGGACTGCGATCCCACCACCCTCGACGACGGGGATGCCGACGGCGACGGCGTCGGGATCTGTGATGGCGACTGCGACGACAGCTCCGCGAGCGTGGTGCCGGGCGGCAAGGAGGTGCCGTGCAACGGGATCGACGACGACTGCGACGCCGTCACCCCAGACGGTGAGGACCGCGACGGCGACGGCTACGCCGCCTGCGCCGACGACTGCGACGACTCGGATGCCCTGGTGAATCCGGGGGTGGTCGAGGTGGAGTGCAACGGGGTCGACGACGACTGCGACCCCGCCACGGACGACGGCTACGACGGCGATGGCGACGGTGTGCCCGCCTGCCTGGACTGCGACGACGAGGACCCGACCGCCTCTGAGATGGTCACCGCCTACGCCGACGTGGATCAAGATGGCTACGGCGTCGGCAACCCGGTGGCGTTCTGCGGCCAGCCCCCCAGCACGGCCCTCGTCGACGGAGACTGCGACAGCCAGGACCCCACCATCTACCCCGGAGCCGAGGAAGTCCCCGACGACGGAATCGACCAGGACTGCGATGGCTCGGACCTGACCGACCTCGACGGCGACGGCGTGTCCCTGGCCGACGGGGACTGCGCCGACGACGACCCGAGCCGCTACCCGGGGGCCGAGGACGTCCCCGACGACGGCATCGACCAGGACTGCACGGGCTTCGATGTGTCCCTCACGGTGGGCGGAGCGGCCGGCTGGCAGTGTGGCTGCAGCTCCAGCTCGCCGGCGGGTGGCGGACTGGCGGGACTCCTCGGCCTCCTCGCGGTGGCCCGTCGGCGCCGCTGATGTGAACAGGCGCCCCAGGGTGTGACACTACGGGCGCGAAGGGGGTGGCATGACCCGACAGCGACTCGGTGGCGTGGGCCTGGTGGGCCTGATGGCGGTGGGACTCTGGCTGCTGTGGGGCGTTGGGGACACCGGGCTCGAGGCCCCCACCGACGACGACGTCGCTCGCAACGGGCGTCCCTCGTCGGGTCCACCGGGGTCCGAGGGCGACGCCGACCGTCCCTCCGAGCCGGACCGCCGTAGCACCTCGTCCGTCGGGTCCCCATCGTCCGCGGACGACGCGGGAGCTCCACCTCTCGCGCTCGGCGGCGCCACCGAGCGCACCGACGAGGAGCTGGCGGCCCTCGCCGAGGAGCTGGAGAACGACCCCAACACCCAGGTCACCTGCGACCTCGGCATCGACGTTCGCGAAGGGGTCGCCTACCTCGCCATCGGCGGCCACTCCGGCTTCAACGGCCGACGGGTCCAGATCGTGAACGGCGTCGCCTACATGCCCCTCGTCTACGACCTCGGCGAGCTGGGGGACCAGACCTTCGACGAGCGGAGCGGCGTCTTCAGCCTCGAGGGCTACGGCCCCGTCGACGTCGCCTGGTCCGACCCGCCGGAGGACGGCCACGGCCACTGCACCGCTGCCATCGAGCCCGAGCCCGGCCGGGCCTCCTTCACCGGCACGCTGACCCTCGCCGAGTCCGGCGCACCGGCGGCCGGGGGATGGGTGGAGGGCTGCGGGAACATGGCCTTCGCCGACCAGCACGGCATCGTCCACATGGACATCGTGCCCGAGCCCTGCACCGTCCTTGCCATGCGCCAGGACGGCCTCCTCCGTACCGTCAGCGACCCGGTCCGGGTCTCTCCCTCGCCCGGCGAGGACGTCGTCGTCGACATCCAGATCCCCGAGGCTCCCCGTGGCGGCCTCGGTGTGCAGCTGTCGATGAACCCCGAGGGCCACGTTCAGATCGACGGGCTGGTGGGCACCGGTCCGGCCGGCGAGGCGGGCCTCCTGGAAGGGGACCTCATCGTGGCGGTCGACGGGGAGTCCCTCGACGGCCTGGAGATGGGCGACGTCGTGAAGGCCATCGGGGGCTCCGCCGGGACGGACGTCTCCCTCACCGTCGACCGGGGCGGGGAGCAGCTCCAGTTCGACATCACCCGAGAGGCGCTGACACCGGGCTGAGCCGGCGGGCGAGCAGCGTGCGGACGGCGTCGGTCGGGGCGAGGTCCAGGGCCAGGGCCCGCAGGCGGTCGGCCTCCTCGGGGTGGTGGGCACGCCGGTGGAGGTCGGCCCGCACGGCGCACCAGGCGTAGGAACCGGAGAGCCAGCTGGGTGGCGCCAGGCCCTCCAGGACCGCCAGGCCGGCCTCGGCGCCGTTCAGCTCGGCGACGGCCAGGGCGCGGTTCAAGGTGTGGAGCGGGGAGGGCGCCAGCCGCTCCAGCAGGGCGTAGGTGTCAGCGATGTCCTGCCAGGGTGTGGCGTCGAAGGAGGGGGACAGCCCGTGGGCGGCCGCGATGCGGGCCTCGGCGTGGTAGCGGCCGAAGCGTTCCCCGGAGGCCGAGGCGGCGAGGTGGACCATGCCCTCGCCCAGGAGCGCCGGGTCCCAGCGGCTGCGGTCCTGCTCCTCGAGCAGCAGCAGGCCGCCGAAGCCATCGGTCCGCCCTGCCAAGCGGGCCCGGTGCAGGCACATCAGGGCCAGCAGCGCCTCGGTCTCGGGCCCGCGGCCGACCTTGTGTGCGCCCAGGAGCCGCGTCAGCCGCAGCGCCTCGTCGCACAGCTCCTGGCGGATGGCCTCGGAGGCGTGGAGGGAGAGGTAGCCCTCGGTGAAGAGCAGGTACAGCACCTGCTGCACGGCCGGTAGCCGGTCCCTGGCGCCGACGACGTGGTCGAGGTGGAGCGGTGCCTCCCGCAGGCGGGCCCGAGCTCGCTGCAGGCGCTTGTGTACGTTCGCCGTGGACAGGTGCAGGCGGGCCGCGACCTCGGCCGTGGAGAATCCGCACAGCGTCTTGCACACCAGCACCACCTGCGTGGCGGGGGGAAGGTCGGGGTCACAGCCCACGAACAGCATGCGGAGGAGGTCGTCGCCGAGCTCCTCGGCCAGGGGCGGGTTCTCCGGAGCCGCGGGCTCGGGCCCCGGGCGGCGCTCGAGGATGCGCCCACGCCGGGCCCGGGTCCTCAGCCCCTCCAGCACCTTGCGGTGGGCGACCCGGTACAGCCACGCCACCGGGTCGTCCGGAGGGGCGTCCCGCCAGCGCTCCAGGGCGACGAGCAGCGCGCTCTGCACAGCATCTTCGATGTCGGCCAGGTGGTCTGCCCCCATCCGCCGGACGAGGGAGGCCACCAGGTGACCGTAGGTGTGGCGCCAGGCGGCGGGGTCACCCGGCAGGTTCACGGGCGGTGGATCGCGAGGATCTCGACGCCGGAACCCGGGCGGACCAGGCCCGGGCAGGCGCTGGCCACCTCGATCGCTCCCTCCAGCGTGTCCGCTTCGACGACCATGTAGCCGCCCACCAGCTCCTTCACCTCCACGAAGGGTCCGTCGGTCGTGGCCACCACGGTGCCGTCGCCCACCTTGCCGCCGAGGTCGACGAGCTGGTCGGCGAAGCGCTGCTGCCAGGCGCCGAAGGCGGCGTACATCTCCTGCATCTGCGCGGGGGACATCGGCTCGGCACTGGCGTCGTCGCCGGTGGGAAGGGAACGCTGGAGACAGAGGAACGTGGCCATGGTGGACTCCTTGGTGAGGGCCGGCATCGTCGCCGACATCCTACCGATGCGCGACGGGCCGGGAAGTGGACACTCCCGCGGATCGTCCCACCCGACGTGTCGCTCGCCTCCACGGTCCACTCCGAAGTCCTCCCGGGTTAGGAGACGGGGCCGTGAACACCCGCCCCAAGCTCGTCCTGCTCGGCTCGCTGTACCTGTCCCAGGGCCTGCCCTTCGGCTTCATGACCCAGGCCGTGCCGGTGCTCCTGCGCCAGGAGGGTGTGTCCCTGACCCGCATCGGCGACACCAGCCTGCTGATGCTCCCGTGGCTCCTCAAGTTCCTCTGGGCCCCCACCGTCGACCGCACCGGCTCGACCCGCTTCGGGCGTCGACGCAGCTGGATCCTGCCTCTCCAGGCCCTCACCATCCTCACCCTCGGGGCCCTGGCCCTGGCCAACCCCGAGAACGCCATCCCCGTCCTGCTGGCGGCCACCTTCGTCACGGCCCTGCTGGCCTCCACCCAGGACATCGCCACCGACGGCCTCGCGGTGTCCATCCTCGACGACCGGGAGCGGGGGCTCGGGAATGGCGTGCAGGTGGCGGGCTACCGCCTCGGCATGGTCCTCGGCGGCGGCGCGCTGCTGGTGGTTTTCGCCCGGGTGGGCTGGGTCGCCAGCTTCCTCGGGATGGCCGGCCTGCTGCTCCTGGCCACGGTGCCCATCGCGGCCTGGACGGAGCAGCCCTCGTCCCATGACGGGCCCGAGCCCAGCGTCTGGAGTGGCCTCTCCCGACCGGGGATGCTCGGCTGGTGCCTGCTGCTGGTGACCTACAAGCTCGGGGAGCAGCTGGGCGGCGCGGTCACCAAGCCGATGCTGGTCGACCTGCAGCTGGACCTGGAGGCGATCGGCTGGCTGGGCACGGCCGACAGCGGCGCCAGCCTCATCGGCGCGCTGTTCGGGGGCTGGCTCGTGGGGCGCATCGGCCGCAAGCCGGCGCTGGTGGGCTTCGGCCTCCTCCAGGCCACCGGCGTGGCCGCCTGGGCGCTCCCGGCGATGGGCTGGGTAGGGCTCGCGGGCATCGCGGGGGTCAAGGTGTACGACGGCTTCGTGGGCAGCATGGCCACGGCTGCGCTGTTCACGGCCATGATGGACGCCAGCCGACCCGGCGCGGGGGGCACCGACTACACCCTCCAGGCCAGCGTCGTGCTGGTCGCGTCCTTCCTCGGAGCGGTGCTCGGCGGGCGAACGGCCGACCTCCTCATCCGCTCCCTCGACGGCCTGGCGCTCGGCTACGCCGTCCACTTCCTGATCGCCGCGGCCCTCACCGTGGCGGGCGCGCTCGTCGTCGTCGTCCGCCCCCTCCTGAAGGCGGACCGGGTCGACGAAACAGGTGGTAGCCTGCCGACATGATCACGCTCCTCGCCTTGATGACGTCGGCACACGGCTACGCCCCGTGCAGCACTGTGGTGTTCACCGAGCTCGACCTGGAGGCGGCCCTCGTCACCGCGTCTGCGGGCGACGTGATCTGCGTCGACTCCTTCGACATCACCAACCAGCTCGAGCCCCACGTGCCCGTGACGCTCCGTGGCTTCACGACCGGCAGCACGCTGGTGGGGCTGGGCGACTCGCCGATGTTCAAGCTGGACAGCGCCGACCTGACCATCGAGGGCCTCACCCTCGACGGGTCCTTCGTCGTCCAGCTCATCGAGGTCCGCAACGGCTACGCCCTGACGCTGATCGACGCGAACCTCCGCAACGGCTTCGCCAACGACGGGGGCTGCGTGGAGGCCGACGACGCCATCGTGGTGATGTCGGGCGGCTCCATGGAGTACTGCTTCGCGGACAGCCGCGGGGGCGCGATGTACCTGAGGGACAGCGTGGTCGTCGTGGAGGATGCTCGCTTCTCCTTCAACGCCGCGCTCGACCGCGGCGGTGCGGTCGCGATCCAGCAGGGCGCCGACCACACCATCGTCCGGACCGTGTTTGAGGCCAACTACGTCGAGGGTCGAGGCGGTGGTGGGCTGTACCTGGAGAACGTCGACGGCGGGCTCTACGCCGAGCTCGAGGTGGCGGACAACACCGCCGTGAACGGCGACGGCGGCGGTGGCATCTACCTGAGGGGCGGCCCCATCGAGCTGCTCGACAGTACGTTCACGGGCAACACCTCGACCGACGCCGGCGGGGCACTGTACGTCGACGACGGGGGGGAGAGCCGCCTCGAGGGGCTCCTCTTCGCGGGGAACGAGGCGGCAGCCGACAGCGGGCGGGGTGGAGGCGCCATCTACGTCCACAGCGGAGACCTCATCGTCCGGTCGACCACCCTGGAAGGCAACAGCTCCCTCGGCGACGGCGGCGCCATCCACTTCGCCGGCGACGTGGGGCAGTTCGACGAGCTCGACGTGTGCGGCAACACGGCCTCGGGCTTCGGCGGGGGCATCGTCGTCGGCAACAGCGACGTCGACATCTCCTACAGCACGCTGATCGACAACGTCGCGGGGCTCTCGGGGGGCGCCTTCGCCCACGACAACGGTGGGGCCTACGCCAACGTCCTCACCCTCAGCAACCTCACCATGGTGGGCAACGCGGCCGGTGCGGCCGGTGAAGGCGACGCGGTCTACAGCAACGACAGCACCGTCTACCTGCAGCGCTCCTGGAGCGGCTTTCACACAGCGACGACAGCTGTGTACGGCACGGCGGGGAGGCTCGAGGGGCTGGAGAACGCCTACGGCGGCAACAGCGTCGACGTGGGGGGTGGCTTCGTCGACCTGAGCCCGATCTACGGCGTCACCGACCTGCCGTCGAGCCCGGCCTGCGGCGACGTGCTCGCCCCCGACGAGGGGTCCGCCCTCGATCTCGGGACGGCGGGGTGGATCGGTCGCTATGCCCCCGTGCCGGTCGACGACGACGGCGATGGCTTTGCCGTGCCGGAGGACTGCGACGACACCGAGGCATCGGTGAACCCCGACGCCATCGAGGCCTGCAACGGCGTCGACGACGACTGCTCTGGGGTGGTCGACGACGGGCTCAGCGACACCGACAACGACGGCGTGTGCGACGGCCTCGACCTGTGCATCGGCGACGACGCTTCCGGCGATGCCGACACCGATGGGCTGTGCGCGGACCTGGACTGCGACGACCGGGACCCGGCCTACGGGGAGGGCTGCCCCGACACCGGCGACACCGGCGGGGTTCCCGCGGACACGGACACGGATGCCGACGCCGACACGGACACGGACACGGACACGGACACGGATGCCGATGCGGACGCCGATGCCGACACAGATGCCGATGCCGACACGGACACGGACACGGACACGGACACGGACACGGACACCACGGGCGACGGTGCGCCGGACGAGCGGCCGAAGCCGACCGAGCCCGACTACGGGTGTGGCTGCTCCGGGGCTCCCGCTGGTGGCGGCGGGCTGGCCCTGATCGTGCTCGCCGGCCTGCTCCGCGTGCGTCGCTGAGCGTCGTGGTCCTGCTCCCGTTGCTGCTCCTGGCGTGTCGCTCCACGAGCGAGCCCGTGTCGACCCCCGAGCCCCGCCCGACGACCCCCGCGCCGGTCCCGGTGACCACTCCGGTGCCGACGCCGGTTCCGACCACGACCCCCACGCCCACCGGCGACGGCACGCTGTCGTCCCTCGACGTCGGCACCCCGCTCACGCCCCCCTTCGACCCCGAGCTCCGCTACTACTGGGTCCGCGCCGCCGACCTCGGCACCGAGGTCGTGGTGGACGCCGAGGGCGACGGGGACGTGGAGGTCTTCCTCGAGACGCCGGAGGGCGTCGTCCTGGGCACCGGCCCCGCGCTCAGCGTCGAGGCAGGCCAGCGGATCCGGGTCGCGATCGGCCAGGGCGACGGCGCCCGCAGCTACTCGGTGGCCGTCCTCGAGGACGACCTGCCGCTCCCCACGGTCGTGGGGGCCCCGAGCGAGGGCTGGACCTTCATCACCTCCACCTGCTGGACCGAGGCGGACATCCCCAACGCCGCCCTCGTCGTCGACGGCAACGGCACCCCCGGTTGGTGGCGTCGCATGGCCAAGAAGGGCTTCGACGTTCGCGTCGCACCCGATGGGCGCATCACCTGGATGGGCCGCACCGAGGAGCTGCCCACCACCCTGCAGAACCTCGTGCTCGGACCCGACGGCGGCTACGACGCGGCGCTTGGGGCGTCGGACCCGCTTCCCGAGTGGATCGCCCCGCAGGTCGACGAGCACGAGTGGTTCCTCCTCGACGACGGCACCGGCATCCGCATCCTCAACTACAAGGTCATGGAGGACCTCTCTCCCTGGGGCGGTCCGAAGAGCCAGCGGGTCGAGCACCAGGTGGCCCAGCAGGTCGACCTCGACGGCAACGTGCTCTTCGAGGTGTCGACCCAGGGGATGGTCGACTACGACCAGCTCCCGCCCAACCTCGCCGACGACATGCCGAACGAGGACTGGGAGCCCGTGCACATCAACAGCATCGACGTCGATCCGGCCGACGGGCACTGGGTGATGTCCCTGCACCGGGTGTCGGCGGTGGTGAAGGTCGCGCGGACCGGGCCCATGGCCGGCCAGGTCCTGTGGCAGCTGGGCGGCTGGGAGGGGTCGGACTTCGCCTTCGTCGACGACCCCCGCGACGGCGACTGGCGGGGCTTCGGCGGCCAGCACTCCGTGCGGGTCACCGGTCCGGACCGCATCGAGATGTTCGACAACGCCAACGGAGACCAGCGGGAGCGGGGCGACGTGCGCATCGCCGAGTACCAGCTCGACCACGACGCCGGCGAGGCCTCCCTCGTGTGGTCCCACGACTTCGTGGGCTACGGCCGGGCCTTCGCGGGGGGCTCCGCCCAGTCCCTGGCCAACGGCCACCACCTGGTGGGCTTCGGGTCGCTGGTGACCAACGCCCGGGAGGAGCGCGTGCCCACCGTCACCGAGCTCGACGTCGACGGGCAGGAGATCTGGAACCTGCTGCTCCCGGAGGGCTGCTGGACCTACCGGGCGTGGCGCTTCGAGGGAGACCCGATGAGCGGCTGGAATCCGTAGCGTCGACCGTCGTTGCGTTGGAGCGCCCCGTCAGGTGGGCTTCGGGCTGCAGGCTGCAGGCTACGGAGCGATGGGTGCGGCCGCCGAGCTGTGGGCCTGGAGATCCGCGGCCGTTCGATGCACTGGGGCAAGGGCCAGATTCGTGACCTGAAGCCCGGAGTCCGAAGCCTGAAGCCCCGCCCCGGCTGGAGACGTGAACCGGTAGGCGGACCGAGTATCGCGCCGAACGTCGTTTTCCTGGCGTAGTCCGGAGGAGGAAGCGTGCCGAGGCACGTGACCGACGACGGACATAGCCAGGGAATCGATGAGCAAGCGAGACGACGGGAGCCTAGCGGATCACGTCTCTAGTGCAGGCCAGACCGTCAGTGGCGCGTCCTCGCCCTACGCCAGGCTGTCGAGGAACTCGTCGAGAAAGGCGTTGACGGCCCCCACGTCCTCCAGGTGCATGAAGTGGCTCGTCTCAGGCACGATGCGGGCCTCGCCTCTGGGGATCTGCCTCGCGATGGCCTGCACCGCCTTCGGCCGCACCAGGAAGTCCTTGCCGCCGGCGAGGAGCATGGCGGGCTGGACGAAGTCACCGAGGTGGTCCCGCAGGTCGTGGCGACCCAGGGCGGCCAGCGTCTTCATGTAGGTGCGGTGGTCGTGGCTGGCGACGTCGGTGGCCATGGCCATGAAGGCGTCGCGGTCGGTGGTGGGCCGGATGTAGCGGATGCGCTGGGAGCCCTGGAAGAAGGCGTCGGTCGGCAGCAGACGGCGCATCACCGGGGAGGCCAGGTGCGCGATGGGCACGGCCGCCGACGAGCCCACCCTCAGGAGGCGGTGCAGCCCGGGCCCCGCGAAGGCCCGAAAGGGGCTCCACGGGACGCCGCCGATGGCGAACAGCCCGGAGACCCGCGCCGGGGCCTGGTGGGCCGCCTCGAAGGCCACGTTGACCCCCATGGACCAGCCCACGAACACGGCGTGGGCTGCCTCCGCGGCGTCCATGACCGCCAGGGCGTCGCGGGCATGGTAGGGCACCTCGAGTCCACCGGTCCCCATGGACTGCGAGCCGAAGAGGCCGCGGTAGTCCCAGGTGAGCACGCTGTGCCCGCGGTCGACGAGGTGGGCGATCTGGGGCGCCATGCCCCGCCAGGACACGCCGATGCCGTTGGCGACCACGACGACGGGCCCGTCGCCGAAGCGCTGCCAGGCGATGCGGGTGCCGTCGGGGGCGGAGGTGTGACCGGTGTGGACGGGGGCGAGCGCGGACATGGTGGCCCGCCTTAGCCCGTGGGCCACGGCTCAGCGCTCCGCGGGGTCGTCGCCTTCCGACATGGGGGCGAAGCGGACGGCCGCCTCGCCCACAGAGGAGCTGTACTCCTCGGTCTCCTGGTAGCCGCCCCAGCCCGCGGCGCCGTCCACGAGACCCTCCTGGTCGTAGGTGAGCTGGATGTAGGCGTACTTGTCGTGGTAGTCGGACGGGTCTTCTTCCGTGGGCGGGAGGGTCGCGTCCGCGTAGGAACCTTCGTCGAGGAGGACGAAGGGCACCCCTTCGTCCCACTGTTCGGCGGCGTCGGCCAGGAAGGCCATCCCCTGGGTGGTCACCTCCACGGCGCCGTCCGGCGTGCGGGCCTCCCCGTACAGCGGCAGCTCCAGCTGGGCCGGACAGTAGGCGGCCATCATCAGGCGGGAAGAGCCGATGCCGAAGGAGCGGGTCTTGATGGTCGTCTCCTGCTGCTCCACCCACGCGGCGGGCCCGTCGGCCTCCACCAGCAGGTCCACGTCGACCGGCGAGCCGTCGGCCGTGTACGTCCCCGGAAGCGTCGCGTCCATGCCCACGAAGGCCAGCAGGTCGTCCGCGGTCCCGGCGGCGGTGACCTCGTCCATCGCGACCTCGGTCCGCGACACCTCCTCGCACGAGGGTCGGTGGGTGGTGTGGAAGCAGCCGACAGCGAGGAGGGAGAGACCGACGAGAGGCAAGCGATGCATGAGGACTCCTTTGTCGGTGGGATGCTGCACGTATCGTGCCTGGCGGATGTGCGAGGTTGGACGGTTGTCGAGGTCGGAGCGCTGCCAAGAAGCACGACATCCCGATCCCAGGACAACATTGGGCTCTGCTGTGCGTCTCCTGGCGCGGAGGTGTGCATTGAAGCGAGTGATGATCGTCCTGTTCCTGTGGACGCTTGGATGCACGACTGAACGCGCACGCCCGAACGGCGAAGGCCCTGTCGGCACGGACGTGGGCGAGCGGACCGGCACGACCGACGAGACAGCGCTCCCAACGGACTCGGGCGTTGTGAGTGGCCTCGACCTTCTCGCGAGTCGCCCCCCACTGGATCGCCGCTTCTTCTGCGTGGAACCCGTTGCCCTGCCCCTCGACGGCTGGTTCTCCGCGGCCGAGAACCTTGGGGTCGGCACGGTCGGCGTGAACGAGGTTCGCTGGGACCTGATGGAGCCCGAGCCGCCCGAGGCCGGTGTGCCCCACTACGACCCGGCTGCATGGGCCCTGCTGGACAGCATCGCCGCGCGGGCAGCGGCGGTTGATCTCCGGCTGCAGCTCGTGGTCCAGGTGCGCTCGTCCTGGGGAACCGCCAGCACCGAGAACGGCGTAGGGGCGTCGGGCTCGTCGCCGGTGCTGCCAGAGGCCGAGGCCGCCTACGAGCGATGGCTGGGCGATCTGCTCACTGCCTACGGGGATGCAGACCAAGGACTGATCGTGATGGTCGGCAACGAGCTGGAGGCCCCCGGTCACTGGAATGGATCGGCCGAGGTGCCTGCCGACGCCGAGGCCTACAGTGCCCTCATGGCGCGCACCGCGGCGGTCCGGGATGCTGTAGCCCCCGATGTCGAGCTGTGGCGGGGGTCCACCAACTTCGGCTTCATGTTCGACGATGGGCCTGACGATGCCACGGTGGATGAGCGCCTCCAGGCCGCCGTTGGCACGACCACTGGCCATTCGTTGCTGGAGGAGGCCCTGGCGGGCGAGGTACCCTTCGACGCGTTCAGCCTGCACCCGAACTATGGGGAGTCGGCGCTGCTGCACCAGGTGCGATGGGTACGGGATCAGCTGACCTCACCCGCTCCGTTGGTGGCTGAGGACATGCGCTCGGTGCCAGTCGACGGCCTCGTGCGGCGGTGGCCCGACGAGGACGGCGACGGTGAGGCTGACATCATCGCTGAGGTTGGCGCCGGGGACGCCGACGCCATCCGGACGTGGCGGGCTGCCCAGGTAGAGACGCTGTCCCAGAAGGTCGTTCTCGCAGCCTCGGCGGGGCTGTCGGTGGCATGTGTGTCGACCTTGCAGGACTTCCCTTCGTCGTACCCGCTGGCCACCTGGCACCACACGGGCCTGATCGACGACGACGGCACGCCGAGGCCCGCGTACGTCGCCTATCAGCTGTGGATCGCGGCGCTGCTTGGTTGGACCCCCCACGAGCCCCTGCTCGAGGGTGACATGTGGGTGGTGCCTTTCCAGCGAGGCGACGAGCTCGCTGTGGTCGCGTGGGGCGTGGGTACGTGGGGACCGCCGCCGACGTGGGGCGAGGTCGCCGTGGCGCTTCGGCCGCCGGTGCAGGACGGGGTGGAGGGCTGGCAGGAGGTCGAGCTCGACGGTGGCGGCGTGCCACTGACTGCCGTGCCGGCATGGGTGGTATTCGAGGCGTCGAGATCGTGAAGCCCAGCTCGCTCCTAGCCGGCAGACCGCGGAAGCACCCGTCCGCCCTGCCTCCGTCAGCCGCGGAAGCAACGGTCCGCCGCAACTCCGTCAGGCCGCCTTCGACGACGCCTTCAGGCCCGCCACCAGCTCGTCCATCCGGTCCTTCGCGTCGCCGAACAGCATCCGGGTGTGGTCGTGGAAGAACAGCGGGTTGGCGACCCCGGCGTAGCCGACGTTCATCGACCGCTTCATCACCACGCAGGTGCGGGCCTTCCAGGACTGCAGCACCGGCATGCCGTAGATCGGCGAGCTCTCGTCGGTCTCGGCGCCAGGGTTCACGATGTCGTTGGCGCCGATGACGATGGCGACGTCGGTCTCGGGGAAGTCCTCGTTGATCTCGTCCATCTCCAGCACGATGTCGTACGGCACCCCCGCCTCGGCCAGGAGCACGTTCATGTGGCCCGGCAGCCGACCGGCGACCGGATGGATGGCGAAGCGAACCTCGACCCCACGCTTCCGCAGGATCTCCGTGAAGGACTTCACCGTGTGCTGTGCCTGGGCGACGGCCATGCCGTAGCCGGGGATGATGACGACCTCCTTGGCGCCGTCGAGGATCTCGATGAGCTCGTCGACCTCGATGGGGTCGACCTCGCCGGCGGGCTGGTCGCCGCTGGGCTTGGGGGCGGGCTTGCCGCCGTCGCTGCCGAAGCCGCCGAACACGACGTTCCAGATGGAGCGGTTCATGGCCTTGCACATGATGTACGAGAGGATGGCGCCGGAGCTCCCGACCAGGGCGCCGGTGACGATGAGGAGGTCGTTCTCCAGCATGAAGCCGGCCGCCGCCGCGGTCCAGCCCGAGTAGCTGTTGAGGAGGCTGACCACGACTGGCATGTCGGCCCCACCGATGGCGGCGACCAGGTGGATGCCGAGCAGACCCGCCAGCACCATCATGATGCCGAGGAACACCATGCCGCCGGGGTCGGTCCCCATCGCGAAGGGTACGCACAGTCCCAGGATGGACAGGGCCACGATGGCGTTCAGGGCGTGTCGCCCTGGCAGCAGCAGGGGCTTGCCCGACAGCCGCCCCGACAGCTTG
>Ga0213839_1001078_pt1 | contig 20040 bp, 18 predicted proteins | sample SWPATP21_FD_160075 | JGI IMG/M metagenome (GOLD analysis project Ga0213839, IMG submission 160075) | Coastal seawater microbial communities from Marineland, Florida, United States - SWPA TP2 #1 | ecosystem: Environmental > Aquatic > Marine > Coastal | place: USA: Florida | collected 2016-08-14
TGGTTGCTTGCTTTGATGACCTACCAACAATCTTTTGTGTGAACATTGAATCCATTCATTCATTGAGTAAGTTCATGTGACCATTGATCGATTGGCTTGGCTGGCGGAGAGGAAATACGGTGCGGCCGTTGCATCGTTTGCTGGCCGTTGTTCGTTCGTCTGACCTTTGTTTGAGCTCCGGTGCCTTGGTCTAGTCAGTTAGTCTCTCACTCCCTCTGTTGTGATTTGGCCTTCTGCATTCCTCACTGGGGATGGGTTCTCTCATTCTGCCATTATCACTGCTGCGAACGTGCCAATATCCACCAACCGCCCTCATCCATGCTACACCTGTCTTGCATTAATCTCTACGCTTCCTCACGAAACACATGCCACCATACATGTAGTAAAGTTGTCAAAAAGGTCGACGAACTGGGAATGACTGTGGCCTCGTGTGATTTGTGGTACATCGAACCATTGAAGAGCAAAGGCAAAGGAAAACGTGATGGCGCATTGGAACCACCTCACAAAAAGAGTTTGAACTTCAAGTTGGTGACACTTTTCGTCGCCTGGTTAGTTCTTGTTCTGACGAGGTCGTACTGCCCGTTGATCGCGGAGAAGCTGCACGAGTCAACTACCGCGACATAACGGCGGTCCAGCATGGGGAGGGGTTGGCTGACTTGCGCGGCAATAGGCGGGCTTGCGGCAGCGCTGAACCTTTCTCCTGCTCTTGGTCAGTGCGATGACTACGACAGTGACAGCGTTTGCACGGCGGTGGACTCCTGCCCGTTTGACCCTGAAAATGATGTCGATTCGGACCTTTTGTGTGCGATCGGTTGTGACGTCGTGTCCTCCACGTCGTCGTCGACGACCACGACCACGACGACTACTACAACAACCTCTGCCGTGACGACAAACTACGGCAATGATTATCATTTGTTCAATGGCGGTGGGTTTTGCGAGGACAGACCTGGATACTGCCAAATTTACTCCTCCAGCGACTGTGTTGCTGCAGCCGTGGATATGGGACTTTCGGATACCACGGTATCTTCCGTTTCAACACCGGTTCAGGTTAGTGGGTGCTTCCTGAGTTCCGCAGGTGCTCTCAAGTTTAACTTACTCAGCAGCAGCACGGCAGAGGCAGATTCTGACCAGGCAGTCCTCTGCGTATTGTGTCCGAGCACATCGGAACATGCAACCGTGGCCACCACGACAACCTTACCTCCGCGGACTACTTCTTTCCATGGGAGAATCACGGACACAACAACAACGCCACGTCCAGCGAGGGACACCGATGCGGCAACCACAGGCCGCCCCGACATTGATACGACTTCATCTCGCGGCGTGCGTACTCTGGACACAACAACTAGAAATTCCCGCACAACGTCCGCTCCCGGTCGCGAAACTGACCCCACGACAACGACCACCCAGCCGGTGCGCACAACGTCCTTCGTCACCCTTCCTGCGACACGTCCGCAAGAAACTTCAGAGGCCACCACGAACCGGGCGCAACGGACAACAGCGCCCAACGGCCCTAGAGTGAGCGGGGCCACCACGACAGCACCGGAACGAGAAACGGAAACAACGCCAAAGTTGACTCGTAGGGTGGCCAGCACAGACGGGGATGTTACCCGCGTTACCACGACTGCAGTTGTTCGAGAAACAGATGACCCACAAACTAGAGGTGACGACTCTACAAGCACAGCCACAACCACTCAGCGTGCGCGGACGACCTCGGCAGTGGCACCTCCAACTCGTCGACAAACTGTGCAAGCAGCCACTACACGTGGCTACTATAGTTTCTTTGACGGCCCGACGAAGTGTGCAGATGAAGACGGCTACTGTGTTATTTCCACGAAACAAGAATGCCAAACAGCGGCTTCCGTCCTAGGGCTATCGGATTCCACTGCGGGAACAGTCACTTCACCTCTGCAGGCTGCAGGTTGCTATGTGTCTGGCACAGATTTGAGGTTTAACCAACAACTGGATTCTTCAGGTTCTGTCGGGTCAACAGGTGGAGCAGTGTGCGTGATTTGCTCGACGACACGTGATACCACTGAAATGGTCGTTACAACAGCATCTCGGACCACTGCTCCGCATCATCTGCAGATATCGACGACGCAAGGATACTATGGTCTCTTTTATGGCCCAACAAAGTGTTCCGTTCAAGAAGGTTACTGCATTATCTCCACCCAGGAAGAATGCGAAGCAGCGGCATCGGTTCTCGGATTACCGGATACAACCGCGGGAACCATCACCTCACCTCTGCAGGCTCCAGGCTGCTACGTATCCGGCTCAGAGAGTTTACGATTTAACGAACAGGTGGATTCTTCAGCTGCTGTCGGATCGTCAGGCGAAGTGGTATGTGTTGTTTGCCCAACCACACGCGATACCACTGAAGTGGCAGTCACAACAGATTCTTTGACCACTGCTGCGTGCGAAGCCACGCCTGCTTCATGGGCTGGCGATGGCTACTGCGATGACACATTCAATAACCAAGCTTGCGATTGGGATTCAGGCGATTGTTGTCGACCAACTTGTGTGGACAGCCAAGCGTACTATTGCGGATATGACAGTTCTTTTAACTACATCGGATTCGATTGTCAGAATCCTGACATCATGGATGTTTCGACGCAGTGCGCTGCCATTGTCGACGTTATCTCAGTTATTGGTGATGGATACTGCGATGGACGAGACGGAGCGTATAACACTGCCGCTTGTGGCTGGGACGGTGGAGATTGTTGTGAAGATACTTGCGAAGATTCGCAAGCGTTTTCCTGCGGGGCCATCGGGTACCGCTGCAGAGATCCTCTCTCCGATAACCATCTTAATTGCCCGGGCATTGACACACAATACTTCGGGGATGGGTTTTGCGACCAATATTATTTCAGCCTCAATCTCACGCTCAACATCGCCATGTGCGATTGGGACGGAGGGGATTGTTGCGAGTCGACATGTAATGCAGAATCCTCGACCAACCAGTGTCTCCACCTCGTGTACGATTGCTTGGACCCGAATGCCACGGACTTTGGCGACGTATCGGAGTGCAACGTAACCGTACCATCCTGGCTCGGCGATGGGTACGTCATTGCCTGCATGATTTTGACTCTGACTCAACTGATATTTTGTGTTGACTCGATCTGTTCGTGCACAGCTACTGTGATCCAGTTTCAAGCGGATACAACACAGCCAAGTGCGGTTGGGATGGCGGAGATTGTTGCGCCAGCACTTGTGAGGAGGAGGACAACGGATACTCCTGCGCACACGCAGGATACAACTGTCTCGATCCTAATGCAACAGAAAACACCAACAGCAATAGTCTCGTCAACTGCAGTGTATCAACGTTGTCCTGGCTAGGTGATGGTTATTGCGACGACGGGTGCGTAGTTGCCGTTACGATTGATGTTGACCACGAGTTTGCCTGACGGTTTGCGGTTCGTGCGTTTGCGTCAGAAGCGGCGATTACAACACAGCGTCCTGTGGATGGGATGGAGGTGACTGCTGTCAAGAAACTTGCGAAGATGGAACGTATAGTTGTGGCCATATCTCAAACTCATACGTGGGGTATCCCAGCTGCGCGGATCCCGACATTACGTCGAACTGTAATGTGTCAGCATGGTCGTCACTCGGTGACGGGTGGTGCGACGAAGAGTTGAATGTGGTCAACTGCAGTTGGGACTACGGGGACTGCTGCGCCAACACGTGCAGGTCCACGAGTTATTCCTGCGGAACCAATGCATATTCGTGTTTGGACCCGTCGCAAGAAGGACTGACAACCCAGGAACCCAGCATAGAATGTCTTGCGGACGCATCCTCGTGGCTTGGAGACGGCTACTGTGATGATTGGCCTTACAATTCGTTAGGTTGTAATTGGGACGATGGTGACTGTTGCGAGGACACTTGCGTTGACAACAGCTACACTTGCGGGTACGTCGGGTCCTACGAAGTTGGGTTTGAAGACTGCTTGGATCCGAATGCTTGCCAAGTGGACGCGTTGTCTTGGGTTGGAGACGGCCTGTGCGACTACACTGATGGTTACAACACGGCCTCTTGCGGCTGGGATGGCGGCGATTGCTGCGTGGTGAGTGCAGCCTGCGTTTTGAAGTCATACTGCTGTGCTGCACCATTCGTCTCAGTGGCGCGTGGCAAGCAATCACTGTTTTTTGTGGATGTTGTGTGACAGGATACATGCGTTGATTCCACTGATTATGCATGTGGCTACGATATCTATGGCGATTACACCGGATATCCGTATTGCGTTGATCCGTTGTATTTAACAACAACACCCAGAGCAACGACGGACCGGCAGGCAACAACAGGGCGCGCCTCTCAAACAACGCGGGCGAGAACTAGCCGTGGTGCTGACCGCACCACAGATAGAGACGTCATTCGTTCGGATACAACACAAAGTGGACGTCCAGTCTCGGAGGATTCGCGTACAACCGGGCGCGATATTTTGCGCACGACGACGGCTCCGGCATCGCGAACGTCAGCAGGTCGACCGGGGAGCAGAACAACTCGCGGTGGGGATCGCACCACCCGTGGCAATGGTCGCGGGACGACGTCGTTTGCTGGTAGAGACTCCACCACACAAGGATACTATGGTTTCTTCGACGGCCCGACAACATGCTCAAGCCAAGGCGGCTACTGTGTCATTTCCACGAAACAAGAATGCCAAACAGCGGCTTCCGTTCTTGGATTATCTGATTCAACTGCAGGAGTCGTCACTTCACCTCTCCAGGCTCCCGGCTGCTATGTGTCTGGCACAGATTTGAGATTTAACCAGCAGCTTGATTCTTCAGGTGCTGTCGGATCATCAGGCGCAGTCGTGTGCGTGCTGTGCTCAACGACAACCGGCAGTGGTCGCGACACGACATCGTTTGCTGGTAGAGACTCCACCACGGACGGTAGGCGAGATACCACCACGGACGGTAGGCGAGACACCACTACGGATGGTAGGCGAGATACCACCACGGACCCGCGCCGAGCCTCGACAACTGCACGTGGTTCACGGCTGTTGCTGGACACTTCCAGTTTTGGAGACCTCAACTGCGATGTGGTGGACCCGTGTCCAAACGACGCATTGAACGACATTGATAGTGACGGGTTGTGCGAATCCGAGGACAGTTGCCCGTTCGACACGAGCAACGACAGCGACGGCGACGGCACCTGCAACGACGAATGCTTGAGCAACCAGTGTTTTGGACAAAGTTGTGATGATTGGGTGTACTCGCACGGATTGACATGTGATTTGCTGGAAGATACATTTGGATGTCAGTGCTACGGATGCTCATGCGAGGCACTGCCATGCACAGGGGGTTGTAAAGTCAAAGAGTGGTATGCAGATAACATCTGTGACGACGCCAACAACAACTGTGGTTGTGACTGGGATGGCGGGGACTGTTGTGGCGCGGTTAATACCAACAATGGCGCAAAGAATGACTTTACGTACTGTGAGGACTGCCGCTGTCTGGACCCGGCCAGTCCACTGGAGGCCAAGGACTGTCCAGGAACTAAAACATGTGCGGTATTTGGGTGGATGGCAGACTATTTCTGTGACGATGGCAACAATAATTGCGGCTGTGCGTGGGATGGTGGTGATTGCTGTGGCGCCGCAGTGGACACCACACACTGCGAAGATTGCGAGTGTCTGGACCCTGATGAAAAGAGCACTAATGGTGGCGACGCTGGAGTCCCATGTGATGGGCAGTGTGGAATGCCATTTTATGTTGGAGATAACTTCTGCGATGACGAGAACAATGTATGTGGCTGCAACTGGGACGACGGAGATTGCTGCGGCGGGTTGAACGCATTCATGGGTGGCAAAAACTCGTACACGATGTGCACGGATTGTGTCTGTCTCGACCCTACGAACGGGGCTAGCAGCTGCGCGTCATCGGGGCCCACTTGCGCGGTGAATGGACACGCTGGAGACGGGGTGTGTGATGATGGCAACAACAACTGTGGTTGTAATTGGGACGCAGGAGATTGCTGCGGCAGTGGGAATGACTACCGGTATTGCGAGGACTGCAAATGCCTTGATCCGGACTCAACTTCGTACGTCGTTTTCAAGGCCGTGCCGTCACATGCATGGTGGTTATCGTCGTCAATGTTTGGTGCGCGTGCAGGTATGGTTGCCCAGGCAGTCTCGAGTGCGGAATCCCAGGATTTGCTGGTGACAACATCTGTGACGACACCAACAATGTACGTTTGCGGTCAATGAGAATTTAAGTCGGCAATTCGGGCCCGTCTGTTCTCTTCGAAGTCCTAATTTGGGTTGCCGTGTTGCACAGAACTGCGGGTGTGACTGGGACCATGGGGACTGTTGTGGTCAAGGAAATTCATATCTGTATTGCCAGTTGTGTGTTTGCCACGAATCTTGAATATATGTGTAACAAAAATAATCACCCATGCATGATGCAGCGAGTTTGAGACCGGCAACTGGTACTGCGATGCAATGGATCACTTTGTGCACGTCAACACAGTCCACATGCACACATTGGAGTAACAAAAATATCGTTGCAACTGACGCATGAAGTTGTTTATTATGAAAAGAAAAAGTAATAGACAATCGCCATCACTGCAAAAGTGACAATTTCCATTGTCCACTTCAGCGACGCCGGTATCTCTTTCAATTCCTTGTGGTCTTCGGGTGCCTGTGGCGTACCACTGCCCGCTGCCTGTGGTCATACGAGCGACACTGACGTTGACGATTGCGCTACAAGTCGTGTTGAGGAGGAGGGACCACAACGTACTTCATTCTTGTGTTCAGCTCGACGTTGTCGGAGAGCGGCCTTCACAGCTGCAGTGGCAGCCTCAGTGGCTTGATCGACCTCATCCCGGGAAGGTTCCTTGTCATTCTTTGGTGCGGATTTGTTGAACTTGCCTTTCCACGTACTGCGTCTGGCTTCAACCTACGAATCGATCAAGCAACCCTCGTGAACATGGCTTGCGACTTTGTTGCACAATGGCAGTTGAGAGTAAAAAGCAATGACCTCTGCTTTGTGCAATTTTGCGACTCGGTCTCGGAGCTTTTGGACTTTCGACGACAAATCGTCGACGTTTGCGTCTTCTGCTTCGGAGATAAGCTTTTCCACTGTGTCGAGAGATTCGGTTGCTGCAGAGCTGTTATTGAGTTGAATGTGTGCCTGAACAACAAACACACCATTGAGCGCGGCGACCACAGAAAATTCTTCAATGAGGCCTCCGCAGACCTGGGCTAAGTGCATGTGACCCTTCAATGACTTGTTCTTGGAGATACGCAGGAGTTCCGTCGCGCATAATTTTGACTGTCAACCCCAAGTGGCAGTATCGGTCCACACATGAGACGGTGACACGAGCCACAAAGAAAATAACAAAAAAACGGACTCAACTGACCAAATTCGGATTGAAGACTTGGTGGGTTTTGCGAGGTTTCCCAACCAACGTCGATAAGTTGAGGAGCAATTTCGTCTGACAGGAGTCCACCTCCTGCCGGTGGATGTCGCGGAGTTCAAAGTTGTACGACGCTTCGTCAAAATTCACCTGCATGAAGGACAATCGTTGTTGAACAGTGAATATGGGACAGGACATTGATTGATGCCTTAAAGTCACAAATTTCACCTGCCACAGCCCAGAAACGAAAGCGTGCATCGCCTCTTGGAGGTCTCCGCGCTCGAAAGCCTCGTTCCCTTGCACCAGGCGTCTCTTACTAGCTGCGACACGCTCTTCGAACACGCACGACCTATCAATGGTCGTGTCGCCATCGCGGAACAACTCATCGTTTAACATTGTCGTGGCAAAGCGAAGTACGCTAAGCCTGTTTGTCCTTCTGTATCGCTTCTGCAGGATCTGTCAGACGGTGCTGTGTCTGTTCGGCTTGCTGTCTGGAATCAATGAAGTACAAAACAGTGACCACTACCGCCCCAATGACGGCTATTGATGCGAGCACTAAAATCTCAAGATGAACATCAAAATTCTTCACGACTTTCTCCCCACCGAAGAATTCCACAACTTCTTCCATCAGCCATGAACTCCACCACAATCGTACTTGACTGACTTTTGCACGACAAAAACGCTGTGTTCATTTTTGCTTTTTCAAATATGGCACGTACGCCTTTCTTCGCGTCGTCCTCCGCACCACTGTGTGCCTTTTCGTCCGATTCGATTCCAAACCCCAACATCACATCACACACTTCCTTACTTCACGTTCTCAGGACTTTCCATTCATCTCTCGTCTCGTGCAGTAAATTGCAGATTCTCCCCAGTCCAACACCTGTCCGAAGACACAAACAGAGCCAACGACTAACTTCGGTTGCGTCAACTGGCCGTCGAATGTCGACGGCGGTCGAAGTCGGCGGAGGTCGGAGGTTGGAGGTCGTCGTCGGTCGTTGCTCCATTTTGGTTGAGACTTTGTAGATTTTAGACGTTTTCAGAGTTTGGCAAAAATTCGACGTTTTCATTCCACATTCCACATTCACATTCCACATTTCAGAGATTCAGAGATTCAGATTTCAAATTTGGCAGTGACTGTGAGTGAGTGAGTGAGTGAGTGAGTGAGTGACTGTGAGTGACTGTGGCTGTCAGTGGGTGACTGTGGCTGTGAGTGACTGTGACTGTGACTGTGACTGCCAGTGAGTGAGTGAGTGAGTGCGTGAGTGAGTGAGTGAGTGAGTGAGTGAGTTGGCCTCACAGTCGCTGGCGGTCAGTGCCCACAGTCACCTCACTTTGTCGTCGTCGTTCATTCGTCCGTCGTCGTCGTTGTCGTCGTCGTCGTCGTCGTCGTTCGTTCGTTCGTTTGTTTGTTCGTTCGTCGTCGTCGTCGTCGTGACGTCGACCTTCGACCTTCGCCACTTACTTCTTGCTGACTGTACTCCTCTCTATCCATCCAAGCCAAGTGAGATCAGCGGCCGGCGAGGTACATAGATGGTCATGGACGGCGAACGTGTGACATGGGGCCACGTGGGAAAAGGAAACGTGGGATGGCCGGAGTGGGTGGGTCAGGTTTAGTCGGCGACAAGGTTTTATTCTCATTGCACGGTCACGTGGTTCACGTCGCTGCGTGAGGGTTTCGAATCTTGCTTCTGCTTAGAGAAGCGCCAACGTGATCCACAGCCAGTCAAGAGTATTGTCTTGAACAGAAGTTTGGTACGAAACGTTGAAGTCGTGAAGAAAAATCCTCTCAATCTTATCCTGCGCCTGGATCGCAGTGCGAACTACTGGCGAGAGTGCTCCTTGCTAATTATGTGAGACTTGATCTTCGCGTGCAACTTTCCAGGGCGTGGCGACGAGGTTGGTGCAGCGTTCGTTGTTGGAACAATGGACCCTACTGATGAAATGGCCGTCTCCTCCCTCCGCATGTGTGTGTACAAGCGGTTGGGGGGGAGCTTGTCGCTCTATCTCATCTTTTTGACGCTGGCTCACGTATTTTGGACGACCCTTGGCGCATTTTTGGAGCCGGGTGGCATCACCATATCGCTCTTCGGCTGCTCGGCAAGTCTTGTGACCATAGTTGAACTATCCTTTGTTGCGTTGGTGTTGATGCAACGCTGGGCCGGAAGTTTCTGTTCCGGCATTTCCGCCTTCATTGCTCCCATCATTTTTGCAGTGATCGTCTTCTTTTGTCGGGTGCAGTTTTCGCGCGGTGGTTCACTGTTCGACAGCAATGCTTATGGTGGGCCGACCGATTGGAGTAACGCCAAAGCTTCTCACATTGCAACGGCATACTCGAAAGCATTCTACTCTCATACGCTGCGGACTGGATTCACAGATTGGCTATTTCTTATGGGCGCCGCGCTGTTAGCATTTTACGCGAAGTATTGCATTTTATCCACGCATCGCAGTGCGCAGCACGCGTTAGCCAAAATAGCAAGGTTAACTCAGGCTGCTACCTGCTGCCTGTTCGGGGACCACATTGGGACGTTTTCATTCTTTGCGTTTCATATCCTTGCTGGTGGCATTATTGCGGCTGTCCTGTGCAGCCGCATGGGCATCAATAGCCGCTTCGTTGACCCCGCTTCTGGCCAGATCGTCGACGTGTACGATCGCATGACAGTTTACGTGCAGCCGACTCCTGGCTCCACCCTCCGATACACCGTTGACACCTCCGACGGCTCGTCACAAGTCACAAGCTTTTTGCTCAAGCACTGGTACTGGACACTCTTTGGATTCTTCAATGGAGCCGTTGCTGCTGTTCTCCACATTGTGGGCAATCGCAATGTACTGGCCCCAATCGCGCACAATCCCTCGACTGGATCTCCACAGAGTGTGCTGGTTGCAACATCGTCCACCTTGTGCCGAAACTTGGCTTCCAACGGGTCTCGTGCGTTGGCGGCCACCGGCCTGTCCGTCATTCTGTTCGTGTTGCTCACGGGAGCTATTCATTGGACAAAACGAATGATAGGAGACACCGACACTGACACCTGGGAAGAAATTGGGGATCTGCAGTTGCCGCTGTTTGATGCAAACGCGGATGGTGTCTTTGATTCTCTCAGTACCATATCGGCGCGTCTGTTGCGTGCGACGCTCACATTTCTCAGAATTGCGTGGGGGATTCATTTCATCTTTGATGTCGCCCAACTCGCACTCGACGTATGTGTTGCTTTCCCGATTAACCTCGCGAGCGAGGTGTCAGCCGCGAACGGTGAAGACCTCGGCTTTGGTCTCCGAGCTGCGGTATCCGTGCTTGATCACACCGCCAGCAGTGAATTTGAATACCTGTTGAAATGCTATCATGGCGGCATTGATGGTCTGACAGCGGAAGACCACGATGAAGCACGGCGACGGTTTGGATACGATTCAAACACATTGGTTGGCAATCAGACCGGCATAGTTGCGAAACCCCGACGCCGCTTTAATCGTCGACGCACCGGTGACTCACTGATGGCGATCACACCGTCTCTAGGCACGGACGTCTACGACTCTGATTCAGACACAGAATCAGTTGGTAGTGACCCAGATGAAGATGGTGCTGCACAGACGCCGTGGCGTCGAGAACTGAGGCAAGGTGCTGTCCGATTCCACAGTGTCGCTCTGAGGAGCATCTACCAGAACCACAATGATATGAGTCAACATCCATCATATTGCCTCGAAGTTCCCTCTTCCGTTCTGGCAAAGTTCGATGACGCTCGGTGTTACCGTTCACCAAAGAGTCCACTATGGTTGTCGACGTTCCATAATTGGACACCAACTGTTAGCTCGCTGACGTGTCGTGGTGACGACAACGGGTAAGATGCGTATGCAATGATCTGACCGCGAACGCATTACTCTCATCTTTCTCACATGTCAATTGTCTGCGAAGGTCGTCCCTCTTCGCTGGCATTGTAGGCCAACTGGTTCGCTCTCAGGCTCTTGAAGGTTTGAAAATGCAGCTGAAGTTCCACGCCAGTGCACACGAGGTAAGCGAGCGTTCAGAGCGCATACGTGGCTCGCTACCGCGTAACTTTCGATGATTTTTTGCTTGGCATTTGCACCAGGAAATCCACGATGATGTGCTGTTGCACACACGCCGCCACGATAGTTTTGCTCGATACCACCGATCATTGTGGGCGCGGATTGTGGCGACCTGCACTGCTCACATCGACGCTTTCACATTGAATGCGCTCTTCGCCAGCGATAGCGTCAAAATGTCAAAGTCGAGCTTGGGGAATAGCGACCTCCGTCCCGGACGGCTCAACGAAGATGGCGGTGTCGTGGCTGGTGTGGATGTTGATGGTCGGCCTCGAACGCGAGGTTTGAAATGGAACCATGTGTACATGATTGACAGTGATGAACTGGGCGAAGCCGTTGCCGGATGCTGCCCCCGTGGCTGTGGAAAGTTTCTTGGCTTGCGCCCGTTAGCTGACTTACGCCGCGCATTGAGTCCTTACAACTCGGTTGCCGCCTACCTCCTCAACTACCGGGCGCCGCAGTACTTTGGTCTCGGTGCCACGGGCGTGACCGCGAGTATTTTCGCCGACTACCAAGCTTTGGTTGCCTCCTGCGAGATTCTGGTTGACTTGCTACTTCGAGGATTCGAGTGGGAGCAGGAGTTGGAGACACAAGTTAGCATCGCGAGAGCCAACGGCCAATCCGGCCGGGGCAGTGGCGGCACGGATGCGCACAATGCCGCGGAAATTGTCGAGCACACAGTTTCTCGTGTCCTTTCGTGCCTCCTCGGTGCACTGGGTGCGTTGCGTACATTTGCGAAGTCTCCTGTGGCGCTAGGATCACGGGACCAAGCAGCTGCGCTGCGACAGAATTTCGAAGGAGCCTCCCCAGTCGCGAGTTCTTCCAACTGCGATGCAATTGTCCAACGTGTCCGTGGCCAAGTGTTTGCATTTTCAATGGTTCTCAAGACAAGTATTCATCGCTTAGTCCGCACGCATCCTGGTCTGCAAGTGTCACGGCGTGACCTTCCTGTGTCCCAAGCCGTGCTGCTGCAGCAGGTTCTGCAGGGCTCGATTTAGATCCGGTGTCTTTTAACTTTTAGGCCTTTATGGCACAATGTCTGCTGATCAAATTCCCCGCCAAATTCCCTACCAAAAGTGGCATTGACACGGAAATATAAGTGCCAAACGCATTCCAAACTCCCAATCAATCGTCACTTTCCTGTTGCAAAATCGCCATCCTCAACCCTCAATGTCCCAACTCGACACGGCGCTCAATTTGTTGGCCACCGAAGCCTGGCAGCAGATAGAACCGAATCACAAGGTCGAGGGAGGCACAAGGTCACAATCCACAACACTCCACACTCCACAAAGTCGACAAGGTGGCAACGTAAGTCGACAACGTCAACGAAGTCCCACGTCAACGCAATCTTGCGTGTTTCTCATTCAAAAAATCGAATCAATTCCCGTGCCATTCCATCCAGACCTCAATCTCAAATCTGCAAATCTGCAACAAAAGCTGCGTTGCATGGACAGGGTGCCTCCAGCCTCCAGCCTCCGTCTTCCCCCTCCCTCCCTCACTCACTCACTCACTCACCTTCACTCACTGTGGTTCACACAGTTCACCGTTTTCCACTGTCGACTCTCGACTCAACGCTTCACTTGGTTGGCCAGTGTCACAGTGTCACGCTGCGTTACGCACGACGTGACTCCAGTCCGGTCGTGTCCTGACAGGCATTCGCAATGTTTTTCAAACGACGCGCATAGCAGGTTGCGTGGTAGAGCACGTGCGTGTTGGTACGGACTGGCAGGGGAGAATCATAACAGGGATCCACCCTCCTCGGAGCTGATGGGAGATGCCGCGGACTTGATCGTGGAGCAAAATTGCGGGATGCAACAGTGAGGTCCTTCTCGCAGGCAACCAAGCAATAATGATCGAGGTGCAAACGAATGGCAACCATGAATGAAATCGAAAGTGCTATTCACTCGAAGTTTTTGTGTACTTTTAACTTTCGGCCAGAGTGTTGGCTTGTCCCAGTGGTTGCTGATTTGGATTTTGGCTGCAATATCCATCATTCATCATGGGTTTGCAGCTTTATTACACCTCGGCCAAGTTCATTCGCGTCCAGAACACGCCTCTGGCTGTCGTGTATTACTTGGCGCAGTTGGCTTTGTTTGCTTATGTTATCGTTTATCAAATTTGGTGGAAAGGAGGATATCTTAAAATCAGTGCCTTCGAAGGGTCCATTGATGTTAATGTCCGAGGAGCAGGGTACTTGGGTGATTACTCAGCATGTCCCAACGGTGCCGACTGGTAAGTTGTGGTCACAGTATTGTACAATAATGATGCGACAGTTTGTATGGAAAATCTGATTTTGGCGTGTTGTTTGCTCCAATAGGCCCAACTGTGGACCGTATGATGCTTTCGATGTGACTCTTCCTCCACAACAGCAAGGCGGAGTCTTCATCGGAACCAGCTTCTACACTACTCGCAACCAAAAACGTGGCGTTTGCAACTCGCCTAGCAGCGACTTCCAGTGTGATTCTAGCAACAAATGCCCATCGGGGATGGTTGGTCTTGGAACCACCGATGCCACGTATCTCACCGGAGAATGCAACACGACTGCCAAACCCCCGGTGTGTCTGGCGGTGGCGTGGTGCCCTCCCGAAGAACCTTCATCAGCGATCGCAAAAGATATGCATGTTCTCGAAGATGTTGCAAATTTTACGGTCTTCTTCCGTGTGGACGGGCGCTTTGAAGGCATCGACGAGTTTGAATCCAGCCAAATTACGACATTGGCCTTCAATGAAAACACGTTCTTTTTGAGGGATATTTTGACTTACTCGCAGTCCTCGACGCAAATGAGACGAACTGTGACACCAAATGTTACCGTCGCTTTGGACGATGCGACAAACATAACAGCTTTCGACACCGTCAAAGAAACTGGAACAGTCGTCTTCCTCACGGCGACAATGATGAAGAGAGAATCTGACATCACCGATCCGAAGCCTTGCGAGTTTTCACCCGGCGCGAACATCACGGAGCTTTGCAAAATATACCTACAATTCAACCGTGTTGATCCCAAGGGAAAGAGTTTGTCCAAAGGTGCAAATTATCGATTCACCACTCCAGCCGGAGTCGTAACTACCGGCGAACGAGACCTCACCAAACTGTTCGGAACCCGAATCGTGTTTACTGTTGGTGGTACCGGCGCACAATTTGACCTCATCACGCTGACGGTGCGTCTTCCTTCTTTTGACCATGACGCTTTTATCCAGCCTTTATTTTCAATTCTTTGCTTTCGCCGTGCATGTGCAGGTGTCAGTCGGGTCTGGTATCGGAATCCTTTCGGTTGCCAAAGTGGTTTGCGATTTAATCTTGCAATACCTATGTGGAGCATACCATCCCAAGTACAAAACGTCGAAATATGAGAACGTCACGGAGACACCTGGGTACGGGTTGGACAGTGACGACGAGGAAGTCTTGACTTTGTACGTGCGCTTGCGGGTCGCTTTCACAAATGCCAACCACTCACTGTTTCTTCTCCACATTGCCAGGGGTAACCCCACAGACGGAGACAAGTCGTTGGTAGATCCTGAGACACAAGGTCATAGAGTCGTTGTTAATGCTGTACGTCGCTGTGCTTCGCGGCCAGGGACTTAGATTCAACCAAATAACATCCATCTTCCTTGCTGCTCTTTCCCGCAGGCTAACATACAGGACGACGAAGACGAAGAACAGGTGGGATGCTGGAAAATGTTCCTAGTTCGGTGCTGCTGCTGACAACAGTCCAGCCTTTATGCCAAGAACGCATACCTTCCTCTTCTATCTTTTGTTGTAACTATGATTTGAACAGTAATTCTCCACTTGCGTTGTACAACGCATCACGATCTGGATCCATCAGGACGTGGCCAATTCGTTTTTTGCGTGTTCGATGGGCTTGGTGTGTGACGTCACTTCCCGGACGTTGAGGAATTCGAATTTGACCCGCGACGTGTGTGCCTCGGTCTAAATGTTAGTGTGATACGATGCTTGTGCTTGCAATGTGCGACAACGTGTCACGTGACTGACGAAGGTGACTACACGTGACGGCAAGGAATCCTACGAGTTGCAGGTAGGCAGTCATAGCCAAACTTTAGGTGGTTAGGTAAGTAAAGAAGAAAGTAAGCTAAGTGGATGTACTTGGTACGTGGTGGATGATGATGACTGGCCGTATCATACTCGAGTAGGGTGTGGTGCGCCTGAATGACGGACGAATGACGACGTACGTCATGCCACAATCAAGGGGTCATGCATAGCTCTGGACAGAGCTATGACCCCTTGCAACAATGCTACAGCAGCAGGCGGTGGTCGATTTTGGTGTCCGGTGAGTGAATTTGTGGGTGGGTGAGTGAGTGAGTGAGTGGGTGGGTAGGTGGGTGAGTGAGTGACTGAGTGACTGACTGAGTGACTGGGAGTGAGTGGAGCGGAGCGTTGCCTTTGTCTACTGGAGAGTGAACGGCGACAACGCGACAACACACAGCACGACAGCACGACAACATACATGACGACCCAACACACCACACACAACACTGTTCCAAGCAAAGGCGGCACGCGTCACGCGGCCACGCAGGCTTCCACGTCATCAAGGCAGCAGCGTCGTCCATTGCGTTCGTGTTGGCGTCGTTACCGCAAGTAGGGCGGCACCTTTGTTGAGCGAGTCGTGAGTCGCGGGTCGCTCGTGGGTCAATGGCTACGCGTTCGCTTGGACTGACTTCCAAGTCTTTGTTTTGTTGGAAGGTGATGAATCTCACCCGTGACGATGGAGGCGAGGATCCTTGTGTGTACGGGCGACAGAATGTGCGACTCCATGCTCGAGCGGCATACATACTTGTTGTTGCTCATCCACGGACAGGCGGATACCGTTCTTGATGCACGGTACAGAATTGAATGTTTGCTGCTTCGGTGATTTTGTGGTGCTTTGCTTCTTCTCGGTCTTGTTCTTTTTGCGCTCGCATTTGTATAGTGGAAAAATTGGCCGTTAAAACGCGTAATGTGGAAACGTGAGTGAGAGCGCTCTGTCAAACCGGCTGACATTTTCGTCGATGATGCTTCTGCCGCTGCTTCGGTGCTGCTGTCTCGTTGCCATTTCTACAATCGTTCTTGGCGACGTATCACGCCCGGAGCAGTTTCTTGAGAAGCTGAAAGAAGAACTCCATATCGTCAATGAAACGGAAGTGCGAGAAAAAGTGTCACTGCCCGCAACATGGGATAAGACGGCAGCATCCAGCTGGACGCATCCAGTTGTGCTCGAACAGCACAAACTGGTGTTTTGCGCAATGCCAAAGTGCGGGAGCACGCAGTGGAGAAAGATGCTTCGTCGCCTCAACGGGGCCAGCAATTACTTGAAGAAGGAGCCTCACAATCCCGCCACCAATGGGTTGACACAGCTCAACCACCTTCCGGTCGAAAGAGTAGAAGAAATTATTAACGACCCAACTTACACGAAAGCAGTGTTCGTTCGTTCTCCAATGACTAGAGTACTTTCTGGGTTCAGGGATAAAATTGAGGTGCGTTTTTTGAGATGATTGTCGACCAGCATGCCCTTTCACTAGCTTGGAAATGCATGGGTGACGTCAAAAGCGAGTCTTGATGTTATGCTTGCTGTTAGTCTCGGCACGAGTTCCACCGTGCTCCAATTTACCGAAGGTTCAACGCTTCGACGATGACCTTTGCAAAGTTCATGGAACAAGTTTCACATCAATCAAGAGATGTTGGATTGGATGAGCATTGGCGGCGCGAGTAAGTGCTGCCTACCTATCTGTAGTGGACACACAATTCCCACCCTGACATGCGCAACAACGTGTAGGTCGGCATTTTGTGGAATGCGTTTCTTTGACTACGACTTCGTAGGATACTTCGAAAATATTGAAGAAGACAGTCGTCATTTGCTGCAGCAACTCGGCCTATATGACAAATACGGTGCGTCCGGATGGGGAAAGAGCGGCCAAGACCATTTTCTCAAGACCGCAGCTACTTCGAATATGGCCACGTTGACCGGTTCACAAAATGTGCGTCAGCCAGCTGTTTTGCCCACAGCAATGCATCATCCCTGGTGTGACACTCACACACTTTTCGTAATCCAAACAGGCTAAAGTGCTCGCCGAATATTACGACCCGAAAACTCTGGAACTTCTCAACAATTACTATGACGAAGATTTTCGGTTCGCCAGTTCTATTCGTGTTCACTACGATTGTGTTTGCGCCTCAAATTTGACGCTGTTTTCCTCGCTGTGGTCTTGTCCTTGCAGGCGATTTAAATTTCACAAGTTTTCTCATGCCGAGTTAGTCAAAGGTGACATCAGTTCATTTCGCGAAGAGTGAACATAGTATGTTGGTTCTCCGTGCCAAGAAGAAGGAACCAATGGATGCTAAATTTAAAAATGTGACTTGGACACACCTCTCGGCGTCCATGATTGTTCACTTGCGAGGTGTGAATGTCGTTTGCGTGTGGGCGTGTGGGGTCTGTATCACTCTACGACGAGCGCTTGGTACCAATCTTTAGCAAAAATTCCGGTGAAATATTGCGCGCCTTCAACGCCTCGTTAATTCTTCGCAGTTGAGCTTGGGCGGCGTTTGCAGCATCCTAAACCAGCATTCCAATTTACGATTGTGAGGTCGCAGTGCGCTGTGTCTTACCACTCGCCGAGTCAAGCCGTACGTACCTCTGCTTGTTTTCGGTGTTGCTTCTCCTCCTCGAGTGCAGCCGTGAGTTGACGTTGTCTCAACGCTTCTTGATCTCGCCGAGCTTGCTCGTTCTTCGCTCTTTTTTCCAACTCCGCGACACCATCGCCTCGCTCCGCCAACTGAAAACAAAATGCAGTGTAGTAAAGATAAGATCCACAGCAACATGCAGGAGCAAGCTTGAATGTGCGAACCTCTTTATCCAATAACGATATTCTTTTCTTGAAGTCGCTTGTCAGCTGGTCATTTAGAATTTTCTCGTTGGCTAATCGTGCCTCCATTTCTTCAAGTTGCTTTTGCTTGGCTTCAGATTCAACCTGTGCCTGTTTCAGGTCATCCCGCAATCGCCTTGAGATTTCCTGCTCTCGTTGAGCCAGAACAACAAGTTTTTCTCTTTGCTCATTTGCTTCGTCTAACGCGCGTTGTAGCTTCGAAGAAGATGGGTTTGTTTGCTTACTGGTAGCTTCTTGCGCTGTGGACACTTGCGCCAGCAAGTTTTTCAAAGAGGCAGCGGACAAGCCCTTCGGATCAGACTCATCGACAGACTTTTTCAGTGACTTGATTTGCTTTTGCAGTGTGCTCCTAGCAAGCGTCAGCGCTGCTATTTTAGCTTGAGCATCGGACAATTCAGTCTTCACCTTCCCTGTTTCGAGACGGCTCTTGGTCAGAGCAGCCTTGAGCTTTTGTTTGGCGGCACGCTCTTTGCCCACGGCTCCCTTGTTTCCGTGTATGGCAGCACTTAGCTGCTGCTTCACCTGCGAGAGCTGTTGCTGCAGGGCAGCGGTTTGTGCCTGAGATGCACGGAGCTCCTCGGCGACACTGTGCTTTCTCGTTAGAGTTTCTTCAAAATTTTGCTGTATTTCATCCTCAAGAGCTTTGACTTGCTTGCGCAGACTTTGGTTGGCAGCTTCCAGCTTGTTAGTCTTCCGCGTGGTTTCGCCGTATCGACGCTCCGCTGCGTTGATACGTTCCTGCGCCGTTTCACGGGTTTCGGACAGGGCCTTTTTGACTTTGAAAGCTTCTCTTTTTGCCAGTTTCAGTGCGGTTTCTGCGGCCGACCGGCGCTTTTGCTCATTGCGTAGTTGCAGTTCGCACGACCTTAGGCTCTCCTCTGTCGCTGCATCGTCCGGGTCGGTGAGCTGTGCTCGTAATTTCTGGAGCCTCTCCTCCAACGACGCCGTTCGGTGCTGCTCGAGTCGTAATTGTGACTTCAGTACCGCGATTGTCGCACTTTGACCAACGCCTGACTCTGTTGTTGCCCGGGTTCTAGGAGAAGCTGCAGAGCGGGGCGATCCAGTAATACGAGGTGACGTCGCATATCGTGGTGATTGTGTTGCAGACGCTCGACCCAAGCGCGGGGAGAACAGTAGTCCTCGGGCTAGAGGGGAGCGAGGGGACGCTGCCATGGAGATGAAAATGTCGCCGTTGAATCAATACGTTGAAACTACATTCTGCCAGGGACCAAGCGATCAAAGGCCACACACCAAGTACGTCAAATCGTGCGAGCGCCGAAACTCTGGCAAAGAAAAAGACGAAGCAAACTTGTTCCTCCCGCCAACAGCAGCATACAAACTCCTTGCTTGGCCATCACAGTCCGAAATGGTTCAACTGCGTTCATGTTTACCGGTTCTCGAAGTGCAATTCTGCATCTTTGAACGTTAGATCCCACTGCAGAGAACTCGCCACAACGTGCATCTCGATGTGACGACCACAACAACCGAAGGAGGACCTCACACATCAGCCAACCTGCGGTTGTACAAGCTCGGTTCGTCGAGTTCTTGCTTGGTCAAGTCGGTATTCAGTCGATACACTCTGGTGACAGGTCAAGGACACTTTCGTCAAGATCCCAGGGGTTGGCGACGCGTACATCGGCGGACGTCCCAACGCCCAACGCCCCTCAACTTCGTTTATCGTCGACATAACAACGCAACCAACAACGCAATGTCAACGCATCGACGCATAAACGAACGAACGAACGTACGAACGAACGAACGA